>Ga0209709_10000686_pt1 | contig 32100 bp, 28 predicted proteins | sample ArcticOcean_MG_C_2_FD_187435 | JGI IMG/M metagenome (GOLD analysis project Ga0209709, IMG submission 187435) | Marine microbial communities from western Arctic Ocean - ArcticOcean_MG_CB4_136 (SPAdes) (version 2) | ecosystem: Environmental > Aquatic > Marine > Oceanic | place: Arctic Ocean... | reverse complement strand
CGTGATTTCTTTGAGTTGTTTGATAAAGAGTTCAGCTTCATCCATCGTATTATACAAATAAAATGAGGCTCGAACCGTACTCGAAATACCTAATCTATTGAGCAATGGTTGTGCGCAATGATGACCAGTGCGGACTGCGAAACCTCGTGAATCAAATAAGTGAGCCAAGTCCTCACTGTGGATACTTGGATGATTGAACGAGACCACAGCACTGTCATTCTTCTCATGACGGCCATAGACGGCCATACCCATTGAACGTAATTGCTCAGCAACCCAACTTCCAATCTTAACTAAGCGTTGATGTTCTTTTTCTAAATCAAGTGTTGACATCCAATCCAACGCAGCACTCCAACCGACGGCTTCTGCAATTTTTGGTGTTCCTGCTTCGAATTTATGTTCATTGGTTTGATAGGTTGAACCAGTGATTGTGACGGTTTCAATCATATCGCCACCACCCATGAATGGTTGCATCGTTTCAAACACCTCAGCATCGATAAGAAGGGCTCCAATACCGGTCGGCCCACACATTTTATGAGCAGAAAACGCCATGAAGTCAGCACCGGACTCTTGGAAATTAATACGTTCATGTGGAACGCCCTGGGCTGCATCAACCAACACCAAAGCACCCCTTGAATGTGCAAGTTCGATGATTTCTTCCATTGGATTACGAACACCCAATACATTGGAAGTATGTACCACACAGACGAGTTTTGCACCGTCTAAGGATGCTGCATATGCGTCCATATCGAGCGTAAAATCCTCCATGACTGGAACATATCGCAACTCAATATTCCGCTCTTCGGCAAGCATTTGCCAAGGAACAATATCCGAATGGTGTTCCATTTCGGTCAAGACGATAACATCGCCTTCACTTAGATTTGCTCGGCCCCATGAATGGGCGACGAGGTTGATGGCTTCGGTGGTACCACTGGTGAGGACTGCACGCTCAGCATTGAACCAATCCTTCAACTTGGTTCTGCATGCTTCGTACCCTTCTGTTGCTTCACCAGCCAGAGTATGTACTGCTCTGTGAACATTGGCATTTGAAGAGGTGTAATAGTTGTTCATCGCATCCAAAACGACTTGTGGTTTCTGTGTCGTTGCTGCATTATCGAGATAAATCAACGGAAAACCGTTGACTTTACGCTTGAGGATCGGGAAATCATCACGCAAAGCCATGTAATCACCGCTTCAATTCGCATTCAAGATGAACAGTAAGACGTGTTCGCATTTCTTCGATGAGATGTTTGTTCGTCAAATTCGAAAAAGCGTTGAGAAGAAAACCATTGACAATCATAGCTTGTGATTCTTCGGGGGTCAAACCTCTTGACATCAAATAATGCATTTGCTCCTTGTCGACAGGTGCACTAGCGGCACCGTGAGCAGCGGATACATCATCAGCATGAACTTCGAGTTCGGGGATTGCTTCCGCCCTTGCTTTTTCGGAAAGAAGAAGATTACGGAAGACTTGAGATGCATCGGATTTATTGGCGCCTTCAGCAATCGTGAGCAAGCCAGTACCGATGAAATGACTGCTTCCAGCACATGCTGAATTCATCACTAAATCGGAATTTGTATGGCCGTGAAGATGGTGGATTTCGACATGCTCATCTTCATGCCGAGCACCAACTGCATTGACTGTGACCGATTGGCGTATTGAAGCGCCTGTTCCATTCAATGTACTGCGAAGGTCAGATTTGCATCGGAACCCGCCTACAGAAAGAGTCGCATGTTCAAGTTCACTATCACGTTCAATCATCCAATCTTCGCAGCGAAGGAATTTGGTATTCGAGTCGAGTTCATTGATGAAACCAAAAGAGAGTTGAGCATTTGGATGAATCTTGCCTGTAATGTGGAGGCCAACCCATTCCGGTTCGCCTGATATATGAATAAAAACGACGGCTGAACCTTTGACTTCAAGGTCTAAATGTCCAACCGCCACATGACCCGATGCTCGGGCATTGATGTGAATCGGTTCAGGTTCTTCATGGATGACTAAACGATTGTATGAGCCTCCAGCAGCCTGTAAAAAGGCTCGAGCAATCTCATCAAAAGAATCCTCGGGCTGTTGTATTTTTTCGAGTGCCGCTCCGCCTTCGAGTGAAAAAATCACATCGTCAGCAATTGGCACTTCATCGGTAACACTGGGATGGATTCGAGGCCAAGGAGTATAGCGCCACAAATGTTCTGAACGAGGTGGGATTGCCATCTGTTGGTAGATCATCCAATGGAGCCCTCCATTTCCAATTCGAGTAGCTTGTTCAACTCCACTGCATATTCCATGGGGAGTTCTCGAGTAAAGGGTTCAAAGAATCCATTGACAATCAAGCCCATTGCTGCATCTTCAGTGAATCCACGGCTCATGAGATAGAACAGTTGGTCACTTGAAACCTTAGAAACGCTTGCTTCGTGTTCCAAATCAGCAGTTGAATTACCGATTTCCATCGTTGGGTAAGTATCCGAACGTGAACTGCCATCAAAAATAAGAGCATCACAGACAATCTTTGACCGGCAACCTGTTGATTTTGGGCTGACTTGTAATAATCCACGGTAAGAGGAACGTCCACCTTTCTTTGAAATTGATTTTGACAGAATATTCGATGTTGTGTTTGAGGCAAGATGATGAACTTTTGCACCGGTGTCTTGGTGTTGTCCTTCTCCAGCATAAGCAACCGATATCACTTCTGCGTGTGCACCTTCGCCCTTGAGGAGAACGGAAGGGTACTTCATGGTCAATTTGGAGCCGATGTTTCCATCAACCCATTCGATGGTTGCGTTTTTATGAGCAACAGCACGCTTTGTAACTAAATTGTAGACGTTACTCGACCAGTTCTGAACGGTGGAATAACGAATTTTTGCGCCTTCCATTGCAATGAGTTCAACCACTGCAGAATGCAAGGAATCAGTTGAATAGGTCGGAGCAGTACAGCCTTCCACGTAGTGAACAGAACTCCCTTCATCAGCAATAATGAGGGTTCGCTCAAATTGTCCCATGTTTTTGGCATTGATACGGAAATAGGCCTGAACTGGCATTTCAACACTAACGCCTTTGGGGATATAGAGGAATGAGCCACCTGACCAAACAGCAGTATTGAGGGCAGAGAACTTGTTGTCGCTGTGAGGAATGACCGTTCCGAAATACTTTTTGATAAGTTCTGGATATTGCTTAAGGCCTGAGTCCATGTCAAGGAAAATGACGCCCTGTTCTTCCAAATCTTCTCGGATGGAGTGGTACACTGCTTCTGATTCGTATTGTGCAGTCACGCCACCGAGCCATTTTTGCTCAGCATCTGGAATTCCTAGCCGGTCGAAGGTGTTCTTGATGTCATCAGGGACTTCATCCCATGATTTTTCTGTTTTTGTCGATGAACGCAAGAAATAGATAATACTCTCAAAATCAATCTGGTCCAAGAGTGAACAATTGCCCCAGTCTGGCATCACACGTTCAACGAAATGACGGTAGGCTTTGACACGTATATCCGTCATCCATTGAGGTTCGTTTTTGAGTTCTGATATATCTCGTACCACTTGTTCTGAAAGGCCCTTATCAAAACGAATTGTTGAATTCTCAGGGTCATGGAAACCATAGCGATAGTCGCCGATTACATCTTGTGCTTCATCCGTCATCTCAATACCTCAAGCAGTTACATCGAGCCATTCATAGCCCCGGTCTTCAAGTTCAAGCGCCAATTCAGGGCCGCCAGTTTGAACAATTGCCCCATCGATCATTGCGTGAACGAAATGTGGTTTCACTAAATCCAGTAGGCGTTGATAGTGAGTGATAATCAAACATGCTGAATCGACAGCAACTTCATTGATTCCTTTGGCCACGATTCGCAATGCATCAATGTCCAATCCAGAATCGGTTTCATCGAGCAAGGCGAGTTGTGGTTTCAGCAAAAGCATCTGCAAAATTTCGAGTCGCTTCTTTTCGCCACCGCTAAAACCATCGTTGACATAACGTGAGAGGAAACTCTTGTCCATGGATAATTGTTCCATGGCTGCAGTTAATTCTTTGCGGAATTCGCGACCCTTTGGTGGCACGTCTCGTACCGAGGTTACGGACTTCTTGAGAAATGTTCCGACTTGGACGCCTGGGATAACGGCTGGATATTGGAATGAAAGGAACATACCAGCACGAGCCCGTTCAAAAACGGCAAGTTCTTCCAACGGTTGACCTTTGTAAAAGATGCTGCCTTCGGTAATCACATAGGCTGGATGGCCCATGACTACATTCGCCAAAGTAGACTTACCTGCACCGTTTCGACCCATGATTGCATGAATTTCACCACGCTGAATTGTGAGGTTGACACCTTTGAGAATGAGCGTACCTTCGACACTGACATGGAGGTTTTCAATTCGTAAGATCTCCTCCGCCATCACCCTCACCTAATTACCCCACGCAGAGCCCCTTTATCAAGTGGTGTAATCGAAGTCAATACCGGTTACAGCGAGGATACCACATCAATAATACACTTGAAGAAGAAGAGCGGTGAGCGAGAGGCATGACCGACGATGACCTCGTGGCAAAATATGCGGCCGAAGCAAAGGCAGCAATGTCCGCCGAAGCAAGCCGTCGAATCGAAGATATGACCGACCCTGTTGAAGAAGAACGTCTTCGTTCATCTTCGTTGCTGCCATTCATCGGAACGGGTGATTTCGTCCCGGCTCTACTTTCACGTTTGGGTGATGTTCGTGCAGCTCTCGATGGGCACGGAGGTGGCATTGCAGTCTCGTCACTTGAGTGGGGTAAAGGCGATGCATCAGAACTCGACCTTGTGTTGGATTTGACCGGTGCTTGTCTCTCATGTGGCGCCGCCCCGGGAACGCTTGATGGTGTGAAAACGGATTTGGAAGCAGATAAAGAAATCTTCCGTATTCGCTTTTCTTCGGCTCTGCTCGATACATTTGATGAATTGGGAAGAGAATTCATTCTTGCCCACGGTGCAGTCGAGTTTGTTTGAATGATTCATGCCAACTTGGATGGATGGGTTGAAAGACACGAAGGAAAGGGTCGATGGTATGGGAGCATGGACTGAAGGCCGTCGAGATGACCCCCTACCATGCCGTGAAGTCGACAGAGGACTGTTTGAAATCACAACACGCGATGGTCGAGGACGCATCGGACGCTTGCATACTGAACACGGTATTCTGGAAACGCCAGCCTTGTTGCCGGTCATCAATCCAAACATCAGAACCATTGAACCCCGTGAAATGTGGGATCGGTATGGAATTGGCGCCCTCATCACAAATTCATACATTATTTGGAAGCACGAAGGACTCAAAGAAACTGCAATCACTGAAGGAGTTCACAAACTCTTGGACTACCCCGGCGTGGTCATGACTGATTCAGGTACCTTTCAGGCATACATCTACGGTGATGTCGAAGTCGGTGTGGAAGAAATCGTTGAGTTCCAGCGAAGTATCGGCGTTGATATTGCGACCATGCTCGATGTATTTTCACGACCAGACATGACAGAGGGTCAGGTGGCAAAGTGTGTTCAAGAAACGATTGAGCGCGCACCAGCAAGCATCGCAGCATCCGGAACCACAATGCTCAATGGTCCGATTCAAGGTGGGATATTCAAGCATCTGCGAACTGAATCGGCTCAAGGCATGGGTGAATTCGGTTTCGCCATACACCCAATTGGTGGAATCGTTCCTGTAATGGAACGTCACCTCTACAAAGATTATGCCAAAATCATGTTGGCTTCGCTGCCATATCTCCCTCCAAATCGACCCGTGCACATGTTTGGCTGTGGTCATCCAATGTTGTTTCCAATGTCAATTGCTTTGGGCGCTGACTTATTCGATTCTGCCGCCTATGCGCTCTTTGCACGTGATGGTCGTCTGTTGACACCTTGGGGCACTCAAAAAATCGAGTCACTGGTCGAATGGCCTGAACGAATGCCTTGTGTTGTTGCTTGCACGCCGGCTGATGTTCGAGCGTTGGGCATGAAGGAGAAGACTGCACTCTTAGCACGGTATAATCTCGAGGTGACTTTATCGGAACTCGACCGTTGCAAACAGGCCATTCGAGATGGAACCATTTGGCGTTTGGCTGAGCGACGAAGTCACCAGCATCCTGCCCTTCGTGAGGCCTTTTTGTGGCTCTCTACAAGCCCTCATAATAAGAAACTCAACTTACAATTCTTGGAAGAACTTGTCCTTGATGACCGTGACGCTGCTCGCGACATTGACCAAAATGCTGGACAGTGGGAACATGCTTGGAATTGGATTGTTGAGTCGCAAGAATCTCCCCGCAAAGGCGGTGAGCCGTGGGGGGGTGAAGACACCCAGGTCAGACCTCATATCAATGCTGCAAAGAAGGCATTGAAAGAACATTGGAAACCTCACAATAAGGAAGGGAAAGGGGCAGATGAAGTACTGATCGCTTACGGTTCTTCGGGACCATGGCGAGAACGTTTGAGTGACCTCATGGCTCGACTGGAGCATCATTGTCCAGGATTGGAAGTGATGATCCAAACGCCTATTGGTTTACTCCCATACTCGCTTGAAGACCTCAATCCATTCACGCACATCGATGGGCCTCAATGGCTCTGGCGTCGCCGTCCGAATCCTGCTGTACTACGAGAGGAACTCGGGCACTACGGTTTGGGTGAACGACGTATCATTCTGGTAGATTTACTTGGAGACGGCATTCAATCTCGGGCGTTCAATGCACTGCATCAAGCAGGTGTTGTCGATGGAGTCACCGATACCGATGCCAGTGCTCAGCCCTTGGAAAAAGAACAGCGTGATGAAGCGAAATTACGCCTTCAGCGTCGACATGTCGCTGATAAAATGGTTCTCTTACTCAATTTGAAACACGATTTAGTTCAGACGATGTTAACTGATTCCACCTTCGTGGTAAATCGATTGGGGCGGGTGAAAAACGCAATGCTTTCAAACGGGACGCATATTGTTAGTCCGAGATTGACCGACGGAGGGTTATCACTGACCACCGGTGGAGCGCTTGAAATCCATGCACTCCGGGAGATTCCAATTCCAAATGGATTTGAAAAGGGTGGAGGAGGAAGTCATCTCTCAAAAGGTCCTGCTTGGGTTGTCGTCAATGACGATGCTGAACCCTTTGTTCGCCAAGGTCGAAATGTATTCCATGGTTTCATTCTTGCATGTGACTCGTGGGTTTCACCTGGAGATACCTGTCTGCTGGTCAATCAGAAAGGTGAACTTATTGGACATGGAATTTCGCAGTGTACTCCCGCAGATATGCAACATTTCCAAAAGGGTGTGGCAGTAAAAACTCGCGGTGGAATGGCACAGTAAGTGTCTCCGAACCCTCTGCAATCCGAGGTATACTTCAAAAAGCGCCTCGGCTCTCTTGTTCTTGGGGGAGAGGGCTATGCAAGACGACCTCATCATCAAAACTACAAATTTGACCAAATCATATGGTCCACATGTAGCATTGAATAAACTCAACCTTTCGGTCCCGAAAGGCGCCACTGGCCTACTTGGTCCAAACGGTGCAGGGAAATCCACATTCTTGAAAACCATCCTTGGTTTAATCCAAACTACAGAAGGAGAAGGTACTGTTCTCGGCCTAAATATTCGCACCCAAGGTGATGAAATTCGCTCTCGGATCGGGTACATGCCCGAATACGATTGCTTGAATCCCGATATGGAAGCGATTCATCAAGTACGGTATTCGGGTGAATTGCTCGGCATGAACCCGACAATTGCTCTTGCTCGTGCACACGAAACATTGCAGTATGTGGGATTGGGCGAACAACGCTATCGTAATATTGGGAGCTACTCAACAGGAATGAAACAGGCGACTAAACTCGCATGTGCCCTTATTCATGACCCGGAATTAATTATTGCCGATGAACCTTCAAATGGTCTTGATATCTCTGCACGTAATTACATGATTGAAACGCTCACGCATACAGTTAAGACTGGAAATCGCTCAGTACTCATGGCTTCACATTTAATGGATGATGTCGAACGAGTCTGTGAGAATTTTATCCTCTTACACAAAGGGAAACTAGCCGCTCAAGGTCGAATTGAGGACCTCAAAGCCTTTGACCGTGAAATTGAGATTCACGTCTGGGGCGGAGCATCACGCTTGGAGGAAGCGATGATTGCACGGGGCATGGGCGTTCGAAGAGAAGGCAGGGTTATGCGCATTCTCCATGAACAAGAAGACACGACTTCTATGATCTTACAATGCGCTGCCGATGTCGGTGCACAAATACGTCGAATGCATGAATACGAAGCATCGTTGGAGGACTTGTTTCTCTCGATTATGGAAAACCTCGGCTATGAAGTGAAGACCAGTGAAGACTTGTTGTCATCTCCTGCACAAGCACGTAAGGTTGATGCGCCCGGATATATGGGGGGTGGTTCAGCATGACGACTTCGGAGAATACACCACCAATGGCTGCAGCGATTACACCACAACCGGTTGAGTATGCTGCTGAAACACCCGTCACCGGAAAGGTACGACTTGAAGCAGCCTGGGGCTCGACTGAAGGTGATGAAGACTTTACAACAACAGCTTCTTCGGCACCAAAGCCTGATGGACAGGTATTCAAACCTCAATACAAACAGTGGAACGGCCAACTCAACCCGCGTTGGATGCGGAATTGGGCCATCCTACGCCACCACTTACTCGGAATATTCAAGAAAGGTCACCGACCCTGGGGGATGCCAATCCGATTATATCTCTTGGTGGTCTTTATTGCGTCGTTAACTGATGTCGGTTTGACGTTGGTGTCAGCATTAATCGGTGACTCAGGCCTCCATTCAATATGGGGTGTGAGCCGTGATAATCTCTATGGCCACGTGCTCGGATTCTTCCCACGGAATATGCTCTACTATCCAGTTATTGCTGCCTTGTTGGTGGGAGGCGTCATCTCTGAGGACCGACAACATGGCACCTCTGCGCTCTATTTTTCACGTCCAATTACCCGATTTGATTATGTTGGAATGAAATTTCTTTCTGTTGCCCTCATCCAAGGATTGATCATCTTGGTCTCATTATCGCTCTACTATTTTGCTGAAATCGCAGCAATGGGGCGTGGCTGGGCGTGGATTATTGACACATTACCTATGTTCCTTGCGACTGTTTTCAGCGCTGTATTATTGATTTTCACCTACACCAGTATTGGACTTTCTTTGTCAAGCGTTTCCAAGGGCAAATTTTTCCCGGGGATTGCTTTACTTTCAATTATTCTCGGCACCAAAATATTGGCATTTATCGTCTCAAATCTCTTTGACCGCGAAATCCTTTATCTCATCTCACCCTACGATTGTCTGGCGCATGTTGGACAAGCCATTATCGGAACACAACCAACCTATGACCAATACTCATGGACTTGGTCGTTGGCGTCACTTGTGGCAATGAACGCCTTAGCATTGTATGTCTTAACCACACGCGTTTCTTCAATGGAGGTGACTCGAGAATGATTCCAGATTTTGACCAACAAGGGGCGGCAGAAACCAAGCAATGGGTGCCCGAAGTATCTGCACCTGCAATACTTTTGGAGAATGTATCCAAAAGTTATGGCCGGATTTTTGCTTTATCAAATATAACTTTAGCTTTGAACGGTGGCGTCACTGGTGTATTGGGGATGAATGGTGCAGGGAAATCTACCTTGTTCAATTTACTGATGGGAAAACTCAAACCAAGTCAAGGGAGCATCAAATTATTTGGTACTGACCCTTGGAAAAATCCTGCACCTTATGCACGCGTTGGCTTTGTACCAGAGCATGAAAAGATGTATGATTGGATGACTGGCTATGGCTTTGTTTCGACGTTTGCACGACTCAATGGATTGACACGCGATGAAGCAAGTGTTGAAGCAAATCGAGTCTTAGAATTCGTCGGATTAACCGATGTAGCGTATAAAAAAATCGGACAGTATTCCAAGGGCATGCGCCAACGAGCAAAAATTGCTCATGCATTGGTCAATGACCCAGAATTGATTATTCTTGACGAACCACTCCAAGGCTGTGACCCTCTTGCTCGAACAACCATCATGAATCTGATTCGGGAACTGGGACGAATGGGGCGAACAGTACTTGTCAGCAGCCACATCTTGCAAGAAATTGAACGTATTACTGAACAAATAGTCATTCTACATCAAGGGCGGTTACTTGCTTTAGGAAATTTGCATTCAATTCGAGAACGCCTTGACAAAATCCCTCACAGAATCTCAATTCAAGCAGAAAACCCAAAAGAATTGGCAAAGGATGTGATCGACATTGATGAAGTGTACGGTGTCTCGTTCCCAGATGGGAAAAACATCTCGATCCAAACTCATAATCTTGGTGCAATTCATTCACAACTCCCTCGTATAATTGTTGACAATAATCACAAAGTTTCAACCATCGATAATCCCGATGACGATTTAGCTTCAATTTTGGGCTACCTCACTTCAGGAGGGGGGATGTGATGGCGACCAAACCGGATACCATCTATCGCGCATTTGACCGTAAGGCTTCTGCCATTGTCGAATTCACCCTCCGCCAATACCGGACAAAAACTTCTACATGGGTTGTTCTCGGCGTCGGCTTTACAGCACTGGCTTTGATATTCTTAATCTACATCGATGTGATGGGTTCTGAATTTGAGTCGGTTGATAACGATGGTGATTCTACAGATTATGATAACGACGGATATCCAAAGGGACAAGAACTTCGTTTAGGTACTGACCCTTGGGACAGTGAATCACATCCGGGATTGTTTGACACTCCGATTGAACCGGACCCGATTTCGATGTACATCAATGAAGATGGTTTTGATTGGGATATTAATTCCAAAATAGGTTCACAAACAACGGGAATTGATGACGATGGGGATTGTTTGAATTCGAACAAAACAGATTCACAAAAGGATACCAATGACAATGGGGTGCCGTGTGACATTATTGTCGAGTACTTCAGGTCGTCAGATGGTAATATTTACACCTATGTTTACGCCGATTCAGGTGTTGACGAAGATCCGGATGAAGATGCGTATTCACGTGAAGCAATCCATATGGCATTCGTCCTCTCCATTGGGAAATTGGGTTTTGTTCTCTTGCTGGGTATATTCTTACCTTTATTCATGGCAACTGGCCTTATTCGTGACGAAATGTCTTCTGGTACAATGCACTTTATGCTTGCCAAACCAATTGCACGCTCAGAAGTATTCCTCTATCGTACATTGGGATATCTCGGAATCGTTTGGCCTTATGTCATTGTTCTTGGGATTCTTGGTGCTCTGGTTTCTGGCTTTGCTGGTTCTGGTGATGCTTTCTTTCGATTTGCGGACCTCGGCGTTTGGTTGGCTATAATTTTCGCTACCATGATGGCGACGCTCGTGTATGGAATGTTATTCAATGCACTTGGTGTCTTTTGGAAATACGGAATTATTCTTGCCATACCATTTGCTGCATGGGAACTGGGAATGGCTTTGCTTTCGATGGGTGCACCAGATGCAATGTTACTGAGGTTTTCAGTGATTGGATGGGCATTGATGATTGTTGATGCTGCGGCAATGCTGGTCTGGCCAAACCTCGATTTATTCATCGTCATGGGCCAGTGGGGTGGTGGAGGACAAGGAAGTGGATGGGACTTTGACTCATCCTTAGAAGGGTCTGGACCACTGGATTTCTTTTCATCCAAACCCGGCCTCGGACTTTCGGCTTTCACTGCAATGATTGTAGCCACATTAGTGATGCTGTTCCAAGCAGCGATACTCTGGTTCATTGGTGGCGCTATATTCAAGGGTAAGGAGATTCAATAATGACTGAGATGACTGCATTTTCGGGAGACCTTTCCAAACTGTGGTCCTTGCAAGAACGCCCACCTCTCAATCACCTCACTTGGGATTGGTGGTGGTGGCTGGTCATGCTCGACGACCCGGATGGGCGTCCGAGTGGTCGACAACTGATGGTACTCTGGTCGACCAAAGACAACGCTCTTGTTGAAGTGAACGGGGTGCCTTGGATGCCAGCAGGGAGGCCCGGAAGTGATGATGGAAAAGCAATGGCATTAGATGGAATGGTTTGTGCATGGTGGTTCGATGGAAAACAAATGCATGAGCCTGTCATTCAACAAATATGCCGCATTATTTCACTCCCCGATACCCACCCCAATTGGCCTAAAAAGTCAGTTCAGTCCGGCAAAGGTGGTGGGGCAGTCGTACCTCTTTTGGACAAGGACCTTTCAATGGGATTGAAAAGTGATTTGAGTGCGTTTTGGATTCGATTAGCCACGGATGAAGAGGCATCACATCCAAAGGTCCCGAAAATATTTGATCTTCAACTCACCCCTTGGAATTCGGCGTTATCGACAGCACGACAAGCGAGTGCAAATTATGCTGCAAATATGGGCTACGATATCCTTCGTCTGCATGGAACACGTGTACAAGGGACATTGGATGACGAAGAAGTATCAGGCACAGCTTATTTTCAGAAAGTTTGCGTTCAGGCACCCTCGGTCCCTTGGTATTGGGGAATGCTCCATCTCAACGATGGCTCGTACATCGATTGGTTCCTGCCACATCTCTCCTTTACGGTCAGTGCCCGTGACAATCGCCCTTGGAAGCGTCGAGACACCGGACACCTCGGACTTTCACAGGGTGGCTTATTCCATGACCCAATCAATAAACGGACCGAACGTTTTACCAAAGTACTGGTACGGAAACTGGCATCTGAACTAACAGAAGGTGAGCATGGTCACACTCCTGGCGCTCCTTTACCAATTTTTGAGGTCAAGATGTGGAATGGGCGAACCAAGATTGAACTTCGTGTTCAGGCAATCGAACGGGCGCACTGGACCTTTAATCAACCAACACGTGGTGGCCTGAAGTCTCATCTTACCTACAATGAATATCCTCTTGAGTTGAAGTATCTAAGAATTCAAGATGAATTCGGGACACGCAAAGAATCAGATTATGAATGGGCAAGAGGAAATGCTGAACATTCATGGGGATTATTGCATTAACCGCAACGGAAAGTGCAAACCTTTCTCTCCATTTAGATACTTCACTGTGCAAAGGTATTATGTGCGTGGAGTACCACACAAGGAGGAGGAGAGATTTCAATGAGTGAAGAATCCGATGCCGATGAAGAACCAAATGTAGATACTCAAACTACTGTTGAAGCGAAATATGAAGCTGAACAAGCACGCTTATCGAAGACATTTCGTTTGATTTCTGGTGAAGAAGTGTTATTGACAAAACGTCCGAGTGCCTTTGCCTTCATCGGCTTGTATTTACTTGGACTTTTGGTCCTTGCAATTCACTTTATTTTCGATAACGCAAATTCACTCTCCTCAGAAGATTCGAGTGGATTTCTCAAAGTCACCTTAACGATCATTGATATTACGGGTGGAGAAAAGTGGCCTTTTGGTTTTATTTTTGTTATGCTGTTCGTCACTTGGATGAATCGCTTGATGAATGCTTCAACATCTGGCCGATGGGTCACCATTGGCCTGCTCATCATCACGTTGACGCCATTAGTCATTCAATTGGATGACTTATTGCTCTATTTCACTGATAACATCATTGGAATGAACAAACCAATTGGAGGTTTTATCCCACTTGATGAATACAACTACACATTATTCGGACTGGGTTTTGTTGGAATCTACATGGCTATGACATTCTATTACCAGCGAAGTTTCCATTACGCTGTCACCACAGATGCTGTCATTTTTGAACACAGTTTCTTACTTTCACGTTCGCACCGCCGAATTCTCTTCGATCGTATTTCTGAAGTGATGGTGGAACGTTCACCGGTTGGCACTATCTTTGGTTTTGCTACCGTCACCATAATGACCGATTCAGGCGTCGGCATTGTAGAGGAAAATACAGGGTCCGGAATGGCAGGCGCCATACCTGGAACCACTGAAAGAGATGGAGACTCAGCGGTAGAGAAAGCAGGCAAAGGCATTCTTCGTTCGGTCATTGGCCTACTTACCTATCAACGAACCATTCGAGTTGTCCGTCCAGATCCAAAACACTGTATGTATAACATTCGACATTGGGAAAAGGCCAAGGCACTTCTCAACGAAAAGCACAAGGAACACAGTCAATCAAATCTCCTTAAAGACTTGAAAGACACAATCGTCGCCTCCGGCGAAGAGAACTGATTTCTACTTGGTTCGCCGTGTGCTTCAAAAACTGAATACAACCCCGCAGAGATAGAGGCGATGATATGAGCAACGAAGAAATACTCCAAGGACCAATCGAAAAACTACGCAGTGGTGACCTAGACGGCGCTATTGCTGACCTAGATGAAATGATGGGGATTCACAAAACCAATGCCGAAGTTCATCATATGTTTGCAGAATTTGCCAACATGAAAAATGCAGAAGCACAAGAGGATGTCATCCCAGGTGGGAAAATCATGATGGCTTACAAAAAAGCCATGCAAATGGACGAGGAAAACACAGAGTATATCGGTGACTTCGCAACTTTTGCCCTTGAATGTCGCCGTATACCTGTAGCTGTGAAAGAATTCCAACGCTATGCTCGGTGTCTTGAACTTGAAGACATCCCCGTTGATGAGATCCTGTTTACTGCGAGCCGAAACATCGTCGATGCTATCGAAGTGATGGACCCAAGCAAGCAAAATCCAATGGTTCAACCTTGGTTGAAGCAAGCGCTCATCTGGTCAGTAGGTGGATTAGGCTTTTCACCTGAAGATGCAATCGAGATGCTCCAACGTGAAGATTGAGGTGAATACATGGCGGACCCGAGCGTTCGTCTCGCCTTTCGTATTGGCTACCTCGGTGATGGATATCATGGAAGCCAAATCCAACCAGATGTTAAAACAGTACAGGGTGAATTGATTCGAGTTTTTCGCAGTCTCAAATGGCTGGATAATTCATCGACTGAACATAACTTAGTCCTCTCCAGCCGAACAGATGCTGGCGTCCATGTACGTCTCAATGGAGGCGTAGTTACAATCGACAGAGAACTTTGGAATGCATTAACACCTCGTAAGATGATTCGAGCATTGGATGACCGTTTACCCAAGGATATCGCCTTCCTTGATGTTCGTGAAGTCAATGAGCAATGGAATCCACGTATGGCAAATTACCGAGTGTACCGTTATCGACTTGAAGGAATTGAATTTTGGAAGTATCCCGGTGAACAATTTGTCGATTGGTTGAAGATGTTTGAAGGAACCTACGACGCGACCAATTTTGCCCGTCTCGAGGAAGGGAAAAACCCGATGCGAACAATCCTTTCGTGTACGCCATGGATTGTCAATGGACGAACCATCGGTTTTGAAATCAAAGGCGAGGCTTTTCTTTGGAATCAAGTTCGACGAACTGCTATGGCCTTACATCGAATGTGTATCGGAGACCTTGAACCAACCGAAATTCTACAAGCGATTCGACATCCAGAAATTGAAGTTGATTTTGGAGTGGCTCCACCGGATTGGCTCATACTCTGGGGCGTTGATTGGAATGAATTTCCTTTACCAATGGCAAAGCAGGGGGACACACCCCTCACTGCACCTCCAATGGGACCGGCAGTTGAGCGCACAATGAGAAAGCGATGGCGAGAAGGTGCACGGCATGAACTCAAGAATCTCTTATATCAGGAATGGGCGGGCATTGGTGAATTACCAATCGTCAAACATACTCCGGTCACTTGACGGAAATCTGGACGATGTTGCCATCTTCGAGTGAAAGTTTTTCACGCAAGAAAGCACAGGCAATGACTTCTACGACATCGGTATGCCGTGTCAGGTCTGGAATTAAAATGGCACACTCTACCGTAGCATCGCCTGATTCTAACACCGCCAAGAATGCTGTAGCTCCACCAAATGAAACGCCATCACGTAAAAATCCACGAATACGATGAGCATCGTACATCGAAACATCGACGTTTGATGCAGCGGAACGATCTGTATCAGATGCATCCAGAGTATCAATACCAGATTTTCTTCGTAAGGCAATGTAGTGTACCAAATCTTGACCTTGAATGGTAAGATTCAATGTCCCTGGCCAAGCAGTCCCGCCAAGAAGATGTTTGAATTGTTCTTGATAATGCGGTTGTGCCATGAAGATATGCGCGCGGCCTAAGCCACTGCTCACCGTTCCAGTCAGACGCATATCATGCCCAATGCCCACCCCTTTTTGAGTGCATGGTTACAACATTGTGATTTCATCCCCTCAAGCCCGAAAGAACTTGAACGGTGAACTGATGCGTTCAGTTGGGGAGAGCATATGCCGGGTGACATGACATGGATGAAAACTCGATTTGATGAATTGTCGGAGAACTCTCTCCTTTGGGAACCGCCTACTCTCGAAAGTCCAAATCAACCTCGCTGCCAGATGAACGGTAAGCCGACAATCATGCTTTCGGCGAACAATTACCTCAACCTCACTACCCATCCAAAAGTTAAGCAAGCTATGCTTGATGCGACCATCAAATACGGTGCTGGAAGTGGAAGTGTCCGCGCTATTGCTGGAACGATGGATATTCATTTGGAAGCAGAAAAGAAAGTAGCAGAATTCAAGGGTGTTGAAGCATCTCTCATTTATTCCGCAGGTTATACAGTCAATGTTGGATTCATTCCAACCTTGGTCACCGGACCTCAAGATGTGATTATCAGTGATTCACTCAATCATGGTTCAATTATTGATGGCGTTCGTTTAACCAAGGCGAGTAGGGGTGTCTATGCCCACAATGACATGGGTGAGTTGGAAGCAGTCCTCAAAGCCCATGAAGATTCTGAACGGAAACTCATCATCACAGATGGTGTCTTTTCGATGGATGGAGATATTGCTCCACTCGATGAAGTGACACAATTGGCGGAAGAATACGGGGCAATGGTCTACGTCGATGATTGTCATGGAGAAGGTGTACTTGGCGACAAAGGTGCGGGGATTGTTGCGCATTTTAATCTCCAAGGCAAGGTTGACTTTGAGACCGGTTCATTTTCGAAAGCACTTGGTGTCCAAGGCGGTATTCTTGCTGGTACGGAAATGACCCGTACGCATGCACTAAATCATTCTCGCTCATGGCTCCTTTCTGGCTCGCAACCACCGGGTGTTGCAGCAGCTCAAAAGGCAGCCATCGAAGTTTTGATGGATGAACCGGAACATCACGCTCGACTTTGGGACAACACGAACTACTTCCGCAAAGAATTGCAATCTCTCGGATTCGATACCGGTAATTCGGCCACCCCTATCATCCCGGTGATGTGTGGAGAATCAAGCGTTGCTAAGGCCATGACCAAAGCACTTGGTGACGAGGGCGTAATGGCTGGTGCGATTGTGTTTCCAATGGTTGCTCGTGACAAAGCCCGAATTCGAACGCAAATGTCCGCAGGACTTACCCGAGAGGATTTGGACGAAGTGCTCCGTTTGTTCGAAAAAGTGGGACCAACACTCGACTTGATCTGAACTCATTCCTCTTCCAGTGCATTGATGACTGAGAGTAACTCTTCATCGCCATCGGTGATATCTTCAATCTCATTTGAATCATTTCTGTGGTCTATATCAAGATGTGCGAAGGGATTCACACCATTTTCCAATTGACGCAATAAGCGCCAGCGAGGTGCCCATGAAAGGTGGACATACATCGGACCTGGAAGCAATAAGAGGAGCCAGATGAAACTTACTGGCAAAGTCAACATTTCCGTTAGAGAAATCGACAGCAAGGCAAATCCAACAAATGGCATTGGATAGAGTATGTAGCGAGGAGGGGCCACTGGAAAGCGTTTTGAAATGCTCACAATAATCAATGACATCATACCCAGCAGGAGACAAGCAACCATAATCAATGCTGAATGAAATATCCAATTGGTAAACCAACCGTTTGAGTCTTGTGCGAATCGGTAAGGGAGAAGCAAAGCAAGCGATACTAAGAGTCCGTAAAAGGCAGAAATATTCGATGGGTGTGAGAGCCAAAGTGGTAACTTTGTGAACCGACGTGAGAGTGATGTACCTAAGAGGGTTTCACGCTCGTTCGAACTGAGTACCGTAAGATACCCTTGCCATCGCGCAGAAGATTCCACGTTCTGCGGTAGAGGTTGAGGTTTTCAATGTAAAGGCTCTAATTTAATGCAAACATCTCTTATTCCCTGCGGAATTTGGAAAACAAACCTTCAGGTTCAATTTCTATCGACTCTTGTTCTTCAAGCCATGAACGTTCAAGTAAACCGGATTCAAGTTGCTCCCGCTCTCGGGCAGATTCGATTGAATCTTCAGTGCCATTTACCGCATCACGCAAAGCGATGGCTTGATTGATAAGAATCACATAGCGTTTGAGTGCTGAATGAGTTTGAGGTAATGGACTAAAATGACCAAGGACTGCATATGTCTCATCGTCACGGATGAGTAAGGAGCCCCCAATTAATTCATCATTGGTCAGTCGAACTCTGCCCGCCCCCACATCACCCCAAGTACCATCTGAATATCGGACCATGACGAGTGCAGCCCCAAATTCGAGGTCACCCATGAATGGATGATTTAGATTCACTGCCAAAGGAACTCGAAGTAAAGGTGATTTGAGATAGATGAAAAAGGTACCGAAACCACCAATGAATATGATTCCAATAGCGGCAAGAATAGTACCGCCTAAAGAGAGTTGATAAAAGAGTTTCACACTCGAAAAGAGAACATACAGAAGACCAGCAAAAAGAAGGTAATAGATGATGAGAATACCGAGAAAACGATACACGAATGGACGCGCAAGTTCCAACGAAATGAAGCGTCGCATTTCAACCGACAATTCACCTCGCCCCTCGCCCATATTTAACCATCGACCCGCTGTCTTTCAACTTCACGGTGCCTTACAGAAATGTGAAGTGAACATACATCCGGCTCAAGGTGCGGATTGAAGAAAAGTCCATTCTATGTTCAATCGAGCCGCACCCTTCAAGAAGTGTCTCGTAAGCATCACCCCGTAGAGGTGAGGGGAGATGGTAGAACTACCGCAAGGAGATGTGACTGAAGTTCGCCGTGGCGGACCCGAAACTTTGCGTTTACTGTCGATCGATATGGCGCGATTAGGAACCTCAGGCTACATCAGAATTGAACGCAGGCCAAAGGAGCAAATGCCACGAATTGGCATCGTTGCATTTCGAGAAGGTAAACCGATGCTCGCGTTGCATGAAGCAGATGCAATCACAATGTCTCTCGAAGCCTTACTGGATATTGAAAGTGATGCAGTGCTGATTGATGCTTTGCTCGCTATTCACGAACTGCCTTTACCTGACCTCAACCAAATTCTCAATCTTCACCAAGAAGCACTCTTTCAGGTCGATGAACAAACGGAACAAACGGATGAAGGACATCAATGGTGGTCAAAATCTAAATTGAGAGCGAGTACTTGGAATCGAGAAGAACGCTTACCCGTTATCGAAGTCATGGTGGAAGCACCAGAAGCAATTCGCCAACGTAGCAAAGCCCTCTTGCGACGATTTGATGGGATTGAAAAAATGTTGCGCCCCGGAGATGCTTACTTTTTCGACTCAATGAATCCAGCACCCCTGTTTGATCTTGCTGGACATTTGGCTGTTCATGGGCGCCCATTGTATGTACTTGCGAGGCATAACATTGAAGCGCTCAATGTAGAGCACAACATTCCGATTGCATCCAGCTCATGGCTGTCTCAAAATGGAGATGTGCGTTCGACTGAACCAACATTGGAAAATCTTCGCCGGAAAATTGACGCGTTTCTTTGGGAAAATCTTCGCGCAGTTGTCGTTCTTGAAGGTGTTGAATATCTCTCCAGCCTCCATGGCGATGAACGCGTCGTTGATTTCTTGCGCGATATTGTCGACGGGGTACGTCTCGAAGACCATATATTCTTGGCAACAGGTGACTTCAATGCATTTCCAATGACGACCCGTCAGCATTTATCACGCTACATGACTGACCTTGAACCGGCGGTTCTTGAGCATTGGAACCTCGAACCTGAACGTATACTCGACCACCCGCTCTGTGCGCCACCAAGTGATGAAGAAAGGCAATGGATTGAACAGCAATTACAACAGGCAATTTCGCCATCCTATGCAGGGGACTCTCCCCCACAGTCAACCGTCTTTGGAACAATGGAGGGAGGAATTGAATCGCCTGATTCAGAAGATATACAAGCCGCAACGGAATCTCTTGACACAGTTGTTCGTGAGTGGGCTGAACCTGAAGCAAAGCCTTCTGATGCCATGACCGAACAAAGTGAAATCAATTTTGTTGAAACATTGAACCAAACTCGTCCGGTCGAAACGATACTCGAGTCGAGCGCCGTCGAAGAAAGTCAAGACTTGCGAGAAGAATTCGTACAGAAGAATGAACCAACTCAAACGAAACCATCTGTTGAAATCGATGAATCGGTGGCTGAAGTCATTGTAAATGACATTGTTCGTATCAATCAACCACGAAAACCGCAACGGATTCGAAGGCGAAGAAAACCAACCGTTACCCGAACAACTCCTCGGAATCAACAAGGTATTCAAGCCGCAGTCGAAAATGCACAAATTGCAAAGGATTTTGTGGACATTGAAAGTTCGCACACAAATCCACGAAGCACATTTTCGAATTCACTTGAAGCCTACGAGAATCGCCAGAACAAAGCGGTTGAAAGTATGCGAGTGAAATCATCAGCGAAGAATGATTCGTCGCTCTATGATGCGACACGACAACAGGTCAACAACCAAGAGTTCAACCTACCAGATACGCCTCTTCCAAAGCGGCCACTTGAATCACTAAAAGGGCGCCAACCAATCAATACACCAACTAAACTCACGCCTTTACTCGCACGACCTGGTGTGTCAAGTTCACCACAACCGAAAGAAGCGATTCGTGAATCTGCTTCTCGCCAGCAAACAGAATCACCGATTGAAATGAAACTCAGTGCTTGGGATATCGAAGACCGTGCGCGATTGAAAAAGGAATTGGAAGGTGCGAAGAAATGAGCGACCGCCGAGATAATTTAGCTCTTGCATTGGAGTTGGCAAAACAACATCTCAACAAATCCGGAACTGGAATTGACCGAATCAGAATTCCAACAAATAAGGATTCGCAATCCTCTCAATCGAAAATGAATCGACTGCTTGGAAAACAAAACGTTCAGGATCAGCGACAAGGAACGCTTCTACAGAGAACAGGTATTGTCGAGCGACCGACATTTGATGTAGTCGCAGATAAGGTATTGGGGAAAGAAAGCAAACGTAGAAGACCCTCTCTCGACCTTAAATCAAATGGTGACTCATTAGCAGATATTGCTGCACGCCGCATACGCTCTTTACGGCAACGAACCTATGAGGAAATTGAACAACATACGGGCGGTTCCGAAGAAACAGAAGACGGTTATGTCGGAATGGAGGAAGATGGTCGTCCTGTGTGGGAGCGGATTCTCGATGAACAACGAGGCCGTGTGACTCTGGCCTTACCGCCGGATTTGGCACCTGTTGATTCCGATTCACCCTTTCACCATGATGTGACTGTCCCTACAGAGGGGGCATGGCCTCAACGTTTGCGCCCTGAGAGTCGCATGAGTTTCAAACAATGGTTCACCACAAACGAAAATTATCGCGCCACGCAGGCAGCGGAAGCCATTGTCGATTCCCCAGGAGGGTCACTGAATCCACTGATTTTTATCGGACCTACCGAAACTGGCCGCTCACATCTCCTTCATGCGACTGCACAAGCTGTTCTTCGCCGCCAAGAAGGGAATGTATATCTCCTCTCTGCTGCAGATCTATCTGGCCTTCAGCATTTACCTAAAGGCTGGCAAGATAGTCTTGTAAATGCTCGATTGCTTGCCATTGATGACCTTCATGAATGTGCCAGGAACCCTGAACTGGCGCATGAACTCGGAACAATGCTTGATTATGCGCTCAATATGGGTGTCCATATCCTCCTCTCTTCGAATTCTGAACCCGAAGATTGGCCAACATCGCGTTTATGGGAATTAACTCGCAATGCTGCTTCGGTTCACCTCGGCGCTCCTAAACCCGCCAGCATGGTACTGTATGCTCGGAGTTTGGCTCAAAAGAAGGGATTCATAATGAATGACGGTCAACTCGCCAGTATGGTTTTACAAGACATAATTGGCTGGCGTGCAACCAAAGCAAACTTCGATTTGGTCGCTCTCGCCCTCCAATCCGGTCGAGATATTCTCGATGGCGATGATGTAACTGCACTGCTTTCAAACCAAATGGAAGAGGGAACTGAAGCGGTGCCGATTGAACGCGAAAACGTCGAAGATATTGCAACTCGATTAGTCGCTTCTGCCGTCGATACCATCTACAGCGACACGGTTCATGGTGGTATTGAGCTGTATTCGGAACTCCCTGAAATAGGAGTCGATACGTATAACCCTCCTGAAATCGATACACAAGCGTTGGCACAAGAAGCAGATGCCCGTCATGCTGCTTATCTCAAAGTAGCACTCGAAGACACTGCACCTTCTGCATCTTCGGTTCTCGCGTTGCATGAGCGAGAGGAGCACCTCATCACACGTAAAGGACACATCGAAGAGCGTGATTATGGGCGTGCTGCTGACTTACTTACCGAGTTGGATGAAGCGTTTGATACACAAATAAATACTTTTGAAAGCGATTTCCGCCAAAGTTCTGTGCAACTTGCCCACATTGAAGCAAAGCTAGTGGATCTGTCGAAACGAACCTCCGAAGCATCGATGGATGAATTGATTTCGATTACTGATGAATTGAGGGCAATGGAAGGAAATCTCATTGAATTGGATCCTGAACGAGACCCCTGGCCCGATATGGAAACGGATGACGCCCCAAAGAAGAGACGCAAAGTCGGCCGGCGAAAACCAACTTCAACAGAGCAATCTTTGAAGAGCCATGGGCGTGAAGATGAAGGGGATATTGATGTACGAAAGAACAGGGCGTCGGACTTACTTGATGATGAAGAAGTGACTCGGATAATTCGACTCGACCGAATCCATTCAGTCCATAGACTCGTCCCAGGTGAAGAAGTATGAGAGCGCCATGGTGGATGAAAGGCGTTGCCTTTTCATGCCAAGCAAGTTGCGGTAAGTGCTGCGATGAACCCGGTGGTATTGTCTATCTCTCAGTAACTGATGCTGAACGAATATCTTCGGCAAATGAAATGGAGGTCGAGGACTGGCTTGAACGTGATTGTCGGCAAACGCTCGATGGGCGTTATGTGTTGAAAAGCCGGCCTGAAGATGGAGTCTGTATTAATTTGGATGAAAACAAACAATGCATGATTTACGAAGTTCGCCCACAGCAATGTGCTGCATTCCCATGGTGGGGTGAGAACTTAGCCACCGACCGAGCCTGGAAGAAAGTGAAAGATGCATGCCCTGGGCTTACTGCAGATGATGCAATTCTTATCGATGGTGAAACGGTCCGAATCCATATTTTCGCTGACAGAGAATCTACCAAGGGATTTCGTTCGTGGCCACCACATAGTAAAAGATAGAATCTCGATTCATCTTAAAAAAGGTCGCTTTTGAGGCTTTATGATTTGCATAAAGAAGAGCCGTCTTTATACGAAAGAGGTAAGTGGGTGGTACCGAAGGGGACATTATGGCTGAGAATGAGGTGCTTTTGGAAGTGACAGAGAAGCACCTAAACACTGGCCTGCGTGGAGTTCCTGTCGGAACTTGCCGCACCTCTTTCGTCACACCCACTGAAGGGGTTCATTATTGCGGTTATCCAATCACTGAATTGGCTACTTTCGAACCGGAAGATATCGTTTATCTGCTGTTTAACAAGGAATTACCAAACGCAGAACAGTCGGTTGCAATTCGCCAAGACCTCGCCTCTCGTGCTGCTCTACCTGGCGACCTTGAATCGGTACTGAAAACTCTACCTAAATTCGGCCACCCAATGGATTGGCTGAGTGTGGGCATCCACACACTCGGAATGCTTGAAACGACCAATGATTGGAGAGAAGATGCACTCAATCTCATCGCTCGAATGCCCCGTTTGATGGGACTTATCTTTCGAATCAGAGAAGGCAGAGAACAAGACATTCCTGCTGATGATACTTCGCTTTCGATGGTTGAGCGTTTTGTCCGAACACTCGATTTGCATGATACAGACCCTGTGAAAATGAGTCAAATAATTTCGACCTACCTCGTCCTTCATATGGACCATGGTGGCGGTAATCTCTCGACCTTTGTCGGCAAGGCGACTGCATCGAGTAAAGCCACAGTATATTCTTCAATGGCAGGTGCAATGAATGCCTTGTCTGGGCCACTTCATGGTCGGGCAAACCAATCATGTTTGGAATTTGTTCTGAAAGTTGGAACGAGTGACCCTGTTGAAGTTGAAGCATTTGTTCGAGCTGAATTGAAGGCAAACCGACCTATTTTCGGTTTTGGCCATGCTGTTCTTCGGACTGAGGACCCTCGTGCAACAGTCCAGTTCAAATTGGGTTCAGAAATCTGTCCTGATGATGAAAATTTCAAAATCATCACTACGCTTCGCGAGGTCGTACCTCGTGTATTGTCCGAAAATCCGAAAATTCGCAACCCAAATGCCAACGTCGATATCGCCAGTGGTGCTTTATTGCACCACGCCGGCTTGACTGACCCAACCTATTACACCACTTTCTTCGGATGGGCACGTGTTGCAGGAATCGGCGCTCAAATTGTTGATGAACGCAGTGTGTTCCGCAATGGAAAAGGTACACCAATTTACCGACCGAAATATATTGCTGAAGCGCAAACTTTGCGTCATGTCGAGTGATACTCACTTGAACACTGGCCGTGAAGTCTTACCTGAACCGCGATGACCAATGAGCCGAATCGCCTCCCATGGTGGAGTCGCATCTTTGGAACGTTCAAGAATGCTTGAAGTCGATTCTTCCCACTTCCATTTCTTACGCCACATCTCGACCAACTCGTTACGGCGTTGCAGATCACATTCGGACCAAGGGGTCGTTTCACATCGGAGTTGATGTAAGATTTCTTTATGATTCTCGTGAGTAGCGTTCATCAAGGTTTGCTGCTGAATGGCATCCAAAGGTCGAGTAGCAGGGTGAGTCCAGCGTAAATGACCCGAAGGGAGCCAAGAGGCTTCTGGATCGGAACAATCAGTCAAACCCGTCAAGCCTGCAGCCAGTACATCATGTTCGAGGTCCAATGGAGTAGGCCAAACATAAATCGGAAAACCACGTTGCCTCGAACTTAATCGCTCCGCTTTCGCACCATATAATCCACCGGCATAGCCCAGAGGAATCCGACTCATTGGAGGTGTGAAATACTCGATTGCACATGGAGTCATTGACGCACCTGCTCGACGATTTGACTCAATTAATCGGGCAATTGAAGTGGTAAAAAACTGGGTCATACCCCGCATACGTTTGGTGTGATGGTTCCCGAAAGGTGGTACATAAGGGGCTAACGCAGCCCAAGGACGTCCAGCACCGGAGGATTGAACCGAAGATTCCATACCCGTATGAAAGGAATAATACACCGTATTCTCAGATGGGATTTCAAACTCTTTGAGAAGTAATTCGGTTTGTTCCATCATCATTGCTACATGTGAAATATGCTGCTTCTTGCCGAAAAATCCGCCCCCATAGAGCGCACGTGGATGCGGACGTTTGAATTCAACACAGCCCATTTTACCCTTATCTCTCCATTCAGTTTGGAGTTGGGTATCCTCTAACATTGAACGAAAAGAAAGAAAACCGAGTGACGTTAATTCATCGAGGGTATGATTTTCAACCCAAGAATAAGCGTGAGGGAGTTGCTGTGTTGGCACGGATACTTCCGGATCGTGATGAATTATCAATTCTCCATCTCGAGTCATACGCACATCGAATTCAATTCCATCATTGGATTGAATACCATGCCTGAGACTTTCAAGTGTATTCTCTGGTGCCTGTTGCCACATCAACTTCACCAATCAACTCCACGGGGGGCTCCTTTCTAAGGTCTACCATCTGAATGTGAAGTACTCGAGGAGATGCTGGAAGTGACCTAGCCTTTACTTTCCGGTCATAATGTCTTATATCAACTGGCACTGCCCCTTGAATATGACCCCCTACCAAATCATGATGGGGCTCATTTTACTCCTCACACCGATAATTTGCTGGTTTTTTACCTCTCACAATATATCGATGCGTACGCCGTTTAGAAAATGGGGGCAGGTTATTCATGACCAGCGCTATTACTTGCATGCAATGGGTTATATTGTCATTATCAAATGGAAGGCAATAACTGACGCATTGAATGAACCAATCAAACTCAAAACAGGTCATTGGACTGAGGCTGTCTATTCACTTGAAGGTAATCTTACATTACATATTCAAGAGTTTTTTCTCAATGATACACTCACGACGTTCCTGAATTTCCATTATCTGTTTATTTACTTGTTTTTGATTTATGTCACTACAGTATATTTTGCCTACACCGGTGACAGGGATATGACTGATAAAGTCACTTTGAATTATTTGTTGATTTATGCACTTGCAGTCCCCTATTATCTCTTTTTCAATGTTGAAGTCACCTCTTCATGGATTCCAGGGATGGAATCCTTACTTTACCATGAAGGCTGGTACAGTGTATTTTATGCAACTCACGACCCACTGGACAATGCTATTCCTTCTCTGCATGTTGCGATCCCCTTTGGAATTCTTCTCTTGAACTACTTGCATGTCAGGGAAAGCGGTGGAACCATGAAAGAATGGCGCCACTATCGATATCACATGTTTGTCTTAATCAATACACTCTTATTCATGTTCACCATCTTGTATCTCGGAATTCACTGGTTCATCGACATACCATTAGGAATGCTTATCGGAGGGGTTGGTGCCCTGTTTATTCATCATCTCCAGCCGCGATTACGTAACGACCATGGCAGTTTTTTCAAAGGGTTAACAACCAAGAAAGTCCGACAACATCTGCTTGTTGAAGGAATAGTCACCTTACTCATGCTGACGACCATACTGATGGCAGTTCAAGTACAGACTGAATCGGTTGATGAGCGTGTATCTTTTCAACTTGGACCGGAAGATTCTCGTTTTGAGATCATCCAGGAATTCGTTCCCGGGGCACAAGTCCATTCCAATGTTTCAAATCTCGATGATTCTTTGACAATGGAAGTGGTAGTGCTCATGGTCGGTATCGCCCCAGCCGCAATGGAAAATGGTTCAATTGATTGGTCGATTGTGCAATCGCTTGGTGAGACATATACCATCGGACCTGGAGAAACTCGCCAGCTGGTCATCGATGCACCAAGGGTATTCCACTATATCATGATGCATAATCCAAGTGATGCTGATTCAGGCGATGTTATACAAGTCCGGATATTAAATGATTATCATGAAGAGAAGATGGGGCAAGCAATATTCCTGTCATTAGCATCGTTGTGGATGACGGCCTTTGTCGTCAATCGAATTCGACGATTGAAAAAATACAATCGTAAGATCTACGATTCTACACCATCCCACCTGTGGGAACAAGAATGACATGGTCAATGAGTGTGTGTTATGAGGGTCAGCCCCGTGCATACATCAATGGCAGAAGCGGAAGGTTTGGTCAATGCAGTTGATGAACTGCTTGATTCACCCGGGGGAGAAATTCTCGTTTCATTCCAGTTGTATCTTCGAAAAAGAGTCAAAATGCTTGCGGTCGTTTTTGCTCTTGGCTTTATGGCGACTTTTCCTCTGACCAAGAATTTCATTGCCTGGCTTATCGACCCAACCCGATTACCTGCTGATGTCAATATTATTGTCATCACTCCAGTCGAGTTTATTTTACTGCAAGTCCGACTTGCAGCACACGTAGGCTTGCTCTGTATTGTGATTGTATTCTTATTGGAAGGAAGTTTTCAGGCGAGTAAAAACTTAGCACTCCGTCAACGTTTAGCAGAATTGGAAATTCAACCGCCACGGCCAAACAAGACTTTACTTGCCACCTTGTGTTTTACAATTCTACTCTTGATGGGAGGAATATATTATGCTTGGAATTGGCTCATCCCTATGCTTCTTGAATATCTGACTACGGATGCACAGACTGCAGGTTTGTCGACAGAATGGAGGCTTACAAGTTACATCGGATTTATTGCGAATCTTGCGATTGCATCTGCCATAGGGTTCCAAGCACCACTGGTTACTTTACTGGTGTTAAGAATGAAAATTGTTCGTCGCACAACAGTACGTTCGTATCGCAGGCATATCTGGTTTGGCGCCTTTTTGCTGGGAGCATTTCTATCGCCCCCAGACCCACTCTCACTTTTCTTGGTGGCGATGCCGGTTGTGATTTTATTCGAAGTCGCTCTCATGATTGATGCACTGTCTCGTCAAGAGACGGCATCGAGTTCTTGATGGAAAGCGGAAGAGTCGCTGTTGGAACTGCCATTCGACCTGGCGTTTGATTGTACATCATTCCGTGGAAATCAGAACCACAGGTCACCGAAAGACCAGAATCCTTGGCTGCTGACCACAATTGGAAACGGTAAGCATCACTGTGGCTCCGGTGAAAACATTCGATTGCATCGACTCCTGATTCAAGACAAAAGGTAACCAAAGCGTCCGTATCGATGCAGTAATACAAGGGGTGGGCAAGTGAAGTAATCCCTCCTGCTGCATGGACTGCTGCGCATGCTTCAACAATACTTGGTTTAGGTCGTGTGATATGAACTGGCTTTCCATCACCGATCCATTTATCGAACGCTTCTTGCCGAGTTTCAACATAACCTGATTTAATCATTTCATCTGCTAAGTGCGGTCTGCCAACGGAATCACCTGCACGAGCGAGGACGGCATCAAAATCTACGGGCATTCCAAGTTCAGCCAACTTTTCGACCATGGCCATCATCCGTGGAATTCGACCCTCACCCAAAGGGGCAAGCCAAGCCTTGAATTGTTTATGTTGCTCATTGTGAAATTCGATTGTAGGAAAATATGCCAAGAGGTGCCACGAATCTGAAGCACGTTCTTGATTTCGCAGTTCAAGAATGTTGACATCAGCTTGCAATCCAGGCATACATGTCAATTCAACTCCAGGAATAAAGACAAGGCCGTGTGTATCTGCGGCTGTACGGGCAGTATCCCATCCTGATATCGTATCATGATCGGTTAAAGACCAACAATGAACATCCGAATCAGACATCATTTGAGCAACATCCTCAACTGGATGCTGTCCATCACTGTTTGTCGAATGGCTGTGAAGGTCAAACTTCTCAGTCCACATATGATGAGCCAAGCGCCCAACCTCTATTGAATTATGCAAATAAATCAGAACAAATCATCAAGATTTGGAAGCGTGGGGAGTACGGTATCTTGTACTTTTTCTTGGGGTTGTTCTGCAAATAAATCATCCAAATCCGGCATCTCAGGTATCTTTTCGTGAGGTACTTCGATTTCCGGCAACGATTGAGTAGCCCCTGGTAGTGGAACCTGAGCGACACCAGATGTTTGAAACTCATGTGACGATGCCACCTCTGGCAAATCCGGTGTTGAACGGACTTTTTGTTCCCCGGGCAGAGGTATACTCACGACCCTCGCTTTTTCGATGACCTCTTGTGTAGCACTTGATGACTTGAATACTTCACGGAATTGTTCAGTTTTCGCATGTGGAGCCGGATTGTTTCGAACGGCGTCAGCTCCAAAGTTTCCCGAATCACCAGAGGATAAGGCGGCAATCGCTGTGCTCATTTCTACGGGTTTTGTCACTTCATTTTGGCTTAATACAGATGCAGCAAGTACTTGTGAACCCGAGTCACTTTGCGGTGGTGTTTCAAATCCGAACCGATCCGTATCTGTCGATGATGAACTAAATTTAGTTGGCATAGATTCCATTGCAGCAAATTGTTCGGTAACAGAGAGTGATTGAATCATAAGGATTTCTTCCCGCTCCCGAGAAGCCAAAAAAGAAATGAGGAAAAAGATGCCACCAATCACAAGAAGGAGGACCTCTTCAATTCCAAACCCATTTGAAAGTCCGAGTTTAAAGACAACACTCACGACACACAAAACCCATGTTATCAGCCCCAAGACGAGGGTAGCCGTAGCGGTTCTGGGTGCTTTTGGGTCCATGGCATATGTACCTAAAAGCCACCCACCTTTGAGTGTTGTTAAACATCGTCAGGTTGCTCGGCTGCATGTACGGTGTTTTCCATGAGCATAGCGATGGTCATTGGACCTACACCACCTGGGACTGGCGAGAGCCAAGATGCTTTGTTTGCAACATCGGGGTGTACATCACCTGCAAGGCGCCATCCACGCTCTCGACTGCTGTCATCAACTCGGTTGATTCCTACATCGACGACAACTGCACCTTCCTTAATCCAATCTTCAGTGACCATTTCGGGTCGTCCAACTGCGGCGATGACAATATCCGCACTTGCACACAAAGCAGCGGTATCCTTGGTACGTGAATGCGCAACGGTTACCGTTGAATCAACACCCTTTGCACCAAGCAAAAGTGATTGTGGCATACCGACGATACGAGAGCGCCCAAGAACGACTGCAGTTTTTCCTTCCGTCTCGATTCCAGCCCAAGACAACATGCGCATTACACCGCTGGGAGTACACGGTAGCATTCCGTCCAAACGGCCTTGAACCAAACGTCCGAGGTTTTGGGGATGAAAACCATCGACATCTTTTGCCGGGTTAATCAAATCAGTCAGTGCTTCTTCATTCATGTGATTTGGCAACGGGGATTGAACAAGTATTCCATGAAGGTCATTTTGCTGATTCAAAGATGTAATTACTTCACGTACCTGCTCCTCAGTCGAATCAACCGGCAATCCAATGTGAGTACTCTTGATGCCGAGGCGTTCACATGCTCGAACCTTTGATGTGACATAGACATGGCTTGCTGGGTCATCACCAACGATCACCACTGCTAAATGCGGTTTGATGCCTCTTTCTTTACATGCTGCAATTCGGATGAGGAGTTCCTCTTCGACTTCCACTGCGCAGGCTTTGCCATCTAATCGTTGGGCCACCATGGCATACCCACTGAATCCTTGACTTTGAGCATTCGCTTTACGGTACACAAGCATCACAACTGTTCTGCACGAACTGCATGTGTAATCGGTACTGAAGTCGAAGGCACAATGCTGAGGCTTTGTCGGGATGAACAGAATCGTTGAATCCAGTTCAAGAACTATCGTCTGAATAGAGAATCGAAACTGATTGCTGCACGGAAATATAATCCTGTCCATCTTCATAGTTGATTCTTAATTCATGGGCAAGATATGTGCTGAAATGAAGAGTGTCCCAAGTCACCGATTCACCATCATTCACCTGACTTCTTTTACTCTGACAGACATCGTTGTACTCATCAGCAATGTTCCATGAGATTTCAACAGACCGTCCACCAACCCCAACTCCATCAAGAAGTGTTGGGTTTTCAATGGTTGAGTTGATGACAACAAACAGGGGTTTCACACCACCATTGGCTGGGTTCGGATTGTACATCAATGTTTGAGGTTCATTTGTGTTTGACTCAGTCCAGTCGATACGCAAATCGATTTGAATGTCAAGTGAAGTGTTGAGTTGCAAGTTTAAAGCATCGATCACATAGACAGTAATGTTGTAGATTCCATGTTCAAAGAATTCGACTGAAACGGTCGAACTTGTTGAAGCATCCGTTGTGACAGGGGCGCTCCCATCCATAAGATCAATACCGAAAGTCACCAAACTAATCTTGCTCGTTGTCTTTGAGAAATCAAAATCGATGCTCACGTTTGACCAAGACACTTGTTCACCCTCGGAGTACGACTCAACGACAGTTCCGTTCATTGCGCTTGCTTCGACGATGAGTTCGAACTTCGTTTCATCTTCACTTTGCGCCAAGCAACCTACAAGGCTGGATAAACAGAGTAGAAGAACCAACACTGAACCGGTTCTCCACATACATTTGCCCACCTGGAGTTGGTATAAAAAACTGATTCTTCCACAGAAGTCAACTCATCCCAAGGCATCGATGTCGACCATTCAATTTGTGCTAAGTCACGAACCCAGAAAAGAATAAATTGGAATCATAAAAATCGGTCAACTTAGAATTATCGATTTCTCGCTAAAGCGAATGATAAGGAGCCTGCGGAGGGACTCGAACCCCCGGCCTTCGGATTACAAATCCGATGCACTACCAGCTATGCTACACAGGCGATAATCTGCCCGAGACACTTATCCTTGATGAATGAAGCGGATAGAAAA
>Ga0209709_10000684_pt1 | contig 32110 bp, 36 predicted proteins | sample ArcticOcean_MG_C_2_FD_187435 | JGI IMG/M metagenome (GOLD analysis project Ga0209709, IMG submission 187435) | Marine microbial communities from western Arctic Ocean - ArcticOcean_MG_CB4_136 (SPAdes) (version 2) | ecosystem: Environmental > Aquatic > Marine > Oceanic | place: Arctic Ocean... | reverse complement strand
TTTTAAAGTTAAAATTGAAGGTTCTCCGCTGCGTCCCCAAACACTACACGTTCCTTTGAATGAAAAGTCTCAAGAGTATTCACTGGTTTTCTGTGGAGAATATCCTGAAACTAAGAGGGTAAATAACCAGATGTGTTTTCTCGTGGAAACACTCTCGGAAAAGGAGTGGTGGTCTATTGATGAGTTTGTAGAATATAATTTGTTCACTGATGAAGACGTTTGCGACTGGGTAAATGAAAAAAATCAAATAGCAAAGAGGTGTCCAAATATTAAGCGCAGATGTTTTATGTGTAATCGTTTTGCTACCAAAGGAAAAACACTCTGTGGTAGGTGTCCGCTCGATAAGAAATGTGATGATTACATCTATGCTTAAATATATTTATTACACCTTTTCTCATTTAAAACGCCGATTTTATAAGGCGGCCAATCTATGAAAATATTATATCGTATAATATTATAATAAATGTTGAGTATCATTGAAAATATTCCGAATGTTGAAACATATCCACTTAAATATGTATTTGAAAAATTAAAATTACAACATAAACCTAATACATTATGGTTAGAGTTTGGAGTAGCATCTGGAAATACTATTAATTATATTTCTAAATTTACAAATGATAAAGTTTATGGTTTTGATAGTTTTGAAGGATTGCCTGAAAAATGGAGGGATGGTTTTGATAAAGGTTGTTTCAACAGAAATGGTAATTTTCCAAAGGTTAATAGTAATGTTGAACTAATTAAAGGATGGTTTGATGAAACATTACCTAATTTTATAAAAAATCATAATAAAAAAGTTTCTTTCATTCATATGGATGCCGACTTATATAGTTCTACAAAATGTATTTTCAATAATTTAAAAGATTATATTGATAAAGATTGTATTATCATATTTGACGAATTAGTAAATTATCCTGGTTTTGATGGAGATACAGGAGAACTCAAAGCATTTTATGAATTTATTACAGAAAATAAAGTAGATTATGAATGGATTGGAATGAATGGAAAACCAACTGGTATGTCTGGTTATTATCACGAAAATGTGGCATTAATTATTCATTCAATATAGTAATTATGTCTCATATAAAAAATCGGCGTTTTAAATGAGAAAAGGTGTAAAAAGTTGGAATAAATGCGGTACTCTATATTTTTAAACCTTTAGAGGTCCCCTAAATGAGGTGAATATGAATTACTTTTACGATCTCCCCGATGATCTTCAAGAAGAGATTTACGGATGTGCTCATAAGTTACTATTAAAACGCACATTTCCGTTTATAGAAACTAAGCCTAACCATTATAAAAGTATTATTTACAAGACGTTTTGTGAAGCAAGTTATAATCAAAAAGACCTTAATCATTTCAATAGTTTCCTGGATTATATCCATGGCAAGGCTTACGGATTCCCATCGGAGACTTCGCGCGAAAATAAATACATGAATATGATGGACAATTTAATTATAACATCGATGCTATGAATGGTAATATAATTTAACCGTATCGTTGATTGGAAAAAATGTACATGTATATAATTATACAAAAAAATATTTACATTAGTCCTTCGGAATATAAATGGCTGCGTGACAATGAACCTCTTCTATGATCTTCCGAATGAGATTCAAGATACGATCTGGTATGAAGTACATAAAAGTTTTCTAAAAGAGCTACACATAGAAATTAAATACGGATGGCCATTATGTAGGAAAATGATTTATAAGAATAGAGTTTACACTCATTTATTAAATTCTGAAATGTCAAATGAAACAATTAAGGTATTTAATGAATATCTTGATTATAAAAAAGGAAAAGGAGTATATATACCACAGCTTCTCCATAATGTATACATTAAATTAGACCCATTCATTTTTTAATTTAATTATTGTGAATAAAATGTTAATAAATTAGTAAATGATAATGTATTATGTTAGAAAAAATGCTATAAAAATTCAAAAAACGTTTAGGGGTTATCGTTTAAGAAAAAAACTGAAAGTTTTTAAAGAGCTCCCTTGGGAGCTATGGAATCGTGTTTTGTATTATTATCGTTATCAACATCATATTCAACACAATTTTAAAAATTCTATCTCTCGAATTTATAATAATAAAATCTTAGATTGTGATGAAGACGTTGTACAATTTCATTTAAATGTCCCAGATGAAGAGTATTATATAATCATTTTATTAAGAACCTATGCCACAAGAGGTTATTATATTCTTGTAAAAAATGATGTACTGGATATGTTTAGAAAATATTCTATGGTATTATACTAAAATAATATAAGGGAAGCTAGGACGCGTGGGGCTCGAACCCACGACCACCGGATTAAAAGTCCGGCGCTCTGCCTACTGAGCTAGCGTCCCTTATATCATTTATAGAAACTTTAACATTGCTGGACGTCTAAAACAAGACTCTGTGAAGTCTAATTCTTTAAAACGCGTATACATAAAATAATCTCTGATGTATTTACAACATGGGGCTAATTCTTGAATAGCGTGATAATATTTAGCTTTTTTTACAAAACTATAAAGTTCTTTATTTATTTCTTTAATTTTTTGTTTATGAACTATCTTGAAGATAATGCTTAAGATATCTTCTGGTAGATTATACAATCTATTCATACTTATAACTTATTTTATTCTTTATACTGTTTTAAAACGTCTTTTCTCCAAATCCAAGTTCTTGAGTCATTTCAATGGCTACACCAATCATGGCAAGACGCCCAATAAACATTTCATTAGAAGTAAGATCCTTACCCTTAGAAATCCCCAAAGGATCAAAAGAATAATTTCCAGGTTCATGAGAATCCTTCATGGTGAACCAATTAGACACTTCATTTGGAAAGTTATAAGCCTTAAAAATCTGTGCAGATTCAGATGCGCCTACTACTCCTAGAAGAGCTAGTTGAACTGAAGAATCTAGACTATTTACAAAGTTGACTCCAAGAACATCTGAATTAACATGATCTAGAACGGGAATTGCAACAGAACTTAGCATAGCTACGCGTCCATGCTTAATTTCAGCCTCTTGAACAAACTTATGCGGCGCGGCGTAACCAATCGAAGAAGTAACAAGTCCTAGCATCCTAATGTAGTATATTATTAATCTTTAAATTGTTTAAAAAAAATATTTTTGAAATATAAATGAATATATTATTTATAACACTTCTTTCACTTTTGACATTACTGGTAATTTTTTACTTTAGTGGCGTTTTAAGTTTTTATACTGCAACACCGGCTGATATAAACTTTAATGGTGCTTCTGCTTTGATAGCATTCGATTCAAATGGTAATCTTAAGACTGTACCAGTATCAAATGTTAACACTGGTATAAATACCGCTGTTAGTGGAACTGGAGATTCGCTAAGCACTGACATAACATCTAATTCAAACAATTTTACTAATTTTAGTACAAATCTTTACCCAAAACTAGCCAGTAACGCAGATGTTGCTCGCGCTGTTCAACAAGGTACACAATCTTTAGCAACATTCAAAGATCTAGGAAGTTATGTTAAGAAGGGGCAGAAATATAAGATTTACAACAATGACAATAATCAAATTTTATTAAGATGGGGTTCTAATATACAATCAGATGGGTCTGTAAATGCAACTGATAATTATAGATATTTTAATATAAATGACTAAATTAACGTCTTAGACTTTTCTTTCCACGAAACATACCCAAGGCTCCGTCTAGCTTCTTTCTTTCCTTCTTAGTAAATCCTTCGTCTTCAACTATAAATTCTTCAAGAGAACCAAATGAACCGTCAGATTCTTCTGAGTTTTCTTCAGCGGTTGATAGATTCTCTACTTCGTGAATGCGATCCCATTCTCTGCAAATTTCACGTGAATTGTGTCTACATGGGCACAAACAAGTCTTCTCAGAAAATCGTTTACATTCATTAAACTTGGGTAATTCCGACCCTAGGGTCGGAAAGTCTTTACGATGAATTTCGCAACACTTACAATTTCGTAGATCTTCTGGAATACAATCCATATTCAGAATGTTATCAAAATAATTTTTATTCGAATCTACTGTAGACATATCACTTGTTATTAATAAATTATACCTTTAAATTAATCTTCGTCTGGTACCACATTAGTAGATTCGTCACAAGAAGTACACGGGTTCTTAAAGACTTCTGGTTCTTCTTCTTCTTCTAGATCAGAATCTGATGAAATTTCATAGCTTTTCCAATCTACCGCGTGCCTAAAACAGAAGAAGTTCTTAGAACCTTCTGGTTGTGTAGTAGCCGATTTTCCACACGGATCTCCAGATTTAGTAAGTCCTTGGCATTTTTTACCAACTATTTCTTTTGTTTTCTTCGGACTCTCCTTTGGGTCTTGTTTCGGCGTAGTATCCAACTTAGGAATTTTCTTAACTCTATTTTTTACAAGTTCATCAATGTCCTTCTTTGTAATTTTTTCTTTATTAAAGTCATCAAGATTGATATTATGTTCAGCCGCGTACTCTGCGGCAATTTTAGTAGCAAATTTCTTAGGACCATTAAAAATCGGGACATCTTTTGGTACATGTTTTGGTGTATCAGTAGTTGCCAAAAGCTTATGTGCAAGTTCGATAAACGAGTCATTAAATATTTTAAGAAGTTCAGAAATAGCATCGTCATCAAGATCGTGCTTAGTCTTAAAATCGTTAAACTTTGTCTCGAGGCTCATGATCGATTTATACTTTGATATAATTCTCAGTTCTAAGTAAATTATTTTTTTGTAAATTTTAAAATGGTATAAATATAAATTATATTATTATAATATAATGAATTATACAGTTGGAGAAACATTCGTTGGCTGCGGAGGAAGTCACGAAGGATTTAAAAGAGCTGGTTTTGAATCAGTATTTGCTAATGATATATGGGCAGATTCTCTGAAAACTCTCAAACAGAATAATGCGGATTGTGATTTAAATATTGTACATGATGACATTAACAATGTTACGGCATCTTCGCTAAACCTTAAAAAGAATTTGGATGTTTTAATAGGAGGAGTAGTTTGTAAAGGATTTTCTCTAGCAGGAGTTAGAAATCCTTGCGATCAAAGGAATTATTTATATTTGCAACAGCTTAGACTTGTTAAAGAATTGAAACCTAAGATTAGTATTATAGAAAATGTTCCTGGTATGATATCTATGAATATACTTAATAAGACTCAAGAAGAAGAAATTATTTGTCTAACTAAAAAAATGGATAATGTTTGTGAGGAGCATAAAAAGGTTAGAGCTAATATTATTAATCTAAATAAAAAAGAACAAAACGCTGAAAAAGAAAAAGAAAAACTTAAAAACTTAACAGAAGAAAGAAAAATTATAGATAAACAACTTGATAAATATAAATATAATGTAGTAGATCATATATTTCAACTGTACGAACAAATGGACTATACAGTTTACAAAAAAGTTCTGATTTGTAGCGAATACGAATGTTACACTAATAGAAAGCGTCTATTTATAATAGCTATTAGAAACGATATTCATAAGAAAGAATGGAAATATCCAGAACCATTAACAAAAGATCTCTTACCAACTGTTAAGGACGCCCTTACTCTATTAGACCCAGTTATAAACGATCCGAAGAATGATCCAGATAATGTACCGATGAAACATACAGAAAAGACTATTGAAAAATTTAAAAAAGTATCTATTGACAAAAAAAATAACGACGAAAAATTCTTTTCAAGAGGTACTTCTAATCGTCTTGATTATTCAAAACCAGCTCCTACTTTAGTTCCTGGTCATTCCTCGTTTCAGATTCATCCAGTTGAACATCGCTCTATAACTGTAAGAGAAGGAGCATTAATAACTGGATTCCCTAAGGAATATAAATTTTTTGGTTCACATACTTCTAGATGTATGCAAATTGGAAATGCTATTCCAGTTAATATGGCTAAGAACATTGCTCTAAAGTGCAAAGAGTATTTAGACGATGTTCTAGTTTAGAATCTTTTCCAAAATTTTCAATAATATATCTGGTTACTTCACTTATGTTTTTAACTTGACTTGACAGATCGTCTGTATTAGGATAAAAACCAGATTCTCTTATTCTAGTTTCTATACTTATCCAATTGTTTATTATTGAGATATCTTCTTTTTTCTTTATTAAAATCTTTGAAGCATCTACATTGTGATGTATGTTATTGCATGTCTCGCAAAGTAGAACTGCTATTTTTTCGTCATCTATATTATAAACAGAATGTGCTCTCCAATGATCTATAGCCATCCTATTATCTTCTGAAGAACACAATTCACATTTATTTTTCTTTGAATTTACAAATGAATCCCTATCTTCTTGTGTTTTGAACAAATTTCTTTGACATGTAATTTTTTTTTCTTCATCATTTAATTTGTAAAAAATTTCTTGTTCTTCGGGAACTCTTTTAATTAACTGTCTATTACTTACTACAGTTCTTATCTGTCTTTGTACATCACCTGGTATGCTTCCAGCTTCTAATAGATCTTCTACTGTTACTATACCTAAATCTTTTAAATGTGTATTTAATATTTTATCAATATTAACTTCATCTTGTTTGTCATAACCCAATGAAGTTAATATAGCAAAATAAGTTTCTAGACGTTTTTTCGATATTTTAGAAAAATAAGAAACGATTGATACAATCAGATAAGATTGAGTCATGTTTTAAACTAATTTATCTTTTTTGTTTTAAGCATCGTATTTTTTTGTAAAATTGTTGCTTAGAAAAATATTACAACTAAACAGTTTTCTTTTTACGTATCTTTTTAACTTTTTCTGGAATAAGATCTTTCCAAAGTTCCGTTACGTCTTCCATCATAGGCTCGAATATAGTCTGAATAGCAGACTTGAACTGATGTTCGAAGTAATAAATGTAATCAATAGGAATAGCATTCTTGATTACATAATCTGGATCTTCTACTTTTTCAAACTGTCGAGTCCCTTGATATGTAACAAATACATAAGGGACTCTTTCTCCTCCGGGTACAGTGTCCATCTTGTCTCTGTCCTCTCGCTTTCGAGCGAGAGCCACGTGTGGAATATTAGCAGGGCACCTTTTGAAAATGCACTCCTTTTTACAACTTGGACAAACGTGTTCTGTCTCAACGAATTCGATTATATGAGACTTATTTTTATTTTTAAGTGTATGAAGTTTTGATACATTCATTTCTTTCTTGCCGACCACATTCAATTCGTAATAAGTCTTATCACATTCTGTACACACTGCCTTATTATCAAAAGCATAACCAGTTCGCAAACTCTTTGATAACATCAATTGTTTCATTGGAACTTCTGAATTAACTAATTTACGGATCTTTTCTCTTGCGTACTTCTTAGACGTTTCGATGACTTCTTCTACATTGTCGAACTCGTAATTCAGAACCTTTTCGTTCTTTAGAATGTATTCAAAAATTTTCTTTGAGTTTTCTCTTACATATTCACAATTGTCTCGGCGAACAACTTGAATACCCTTGTAGTCGATGTAATCAAACTTTAATGGATTAGTCCAGTAAAGACTTGCGTATCTCTTTTTTGAGAATAGAATAAACGGATACATAACCTTTTCAAATTCAAGTTCAATAGGTTTCTTAAAGGTCGCTGAAATTCTATCAGAACATTCTGGTGCTACCTTGAAAACGTAATTCATATGATCTTGTCCCTTTAGGTCACTTTTAAACTTTACATAAACAGAATCAGTGTCTCCGTATACTACCTCGCAGTCGTACCATTCTTCGGCACACTTCTTACTATGCGCAATCATTTCACGACCACATGCTGTTACAGAGGCGGCAATTCTTTTATTTGGAAGTCTACCATACTTTGCACCCGTGAAACCATAAATACTATTCATAGAAACCTTGATAGCGAGCTGAACCCCATTTAGAACTTCATATAAACTATCGTTCGGTGAAAGACTCTTCATTTGTTTACGAATAGCCTTACGTTCTTTCCATAGTCGAGAAAGAATCATTGGCATAATACCTGTGCGATTTTGTACAAATCGTACATTGACGTTTCTTTTGATTTCATTGCCGTCCTCGTCAGTTTCGTCTTCATCCCAATTCATATCGAAGTATTCTACACCTTCAAGATTATCAAATTCTGGATTTTCTACAATGGTAGCATAATCGTAATTATGAGCAATCATAATACTTGGATACAGACTTGCGAAATCAAGTCCAGCGATAGGTTCGAAATGTGCTCCGGGTGTAGCACTGAGAACTGTTGCTCCAGTAAATTTTTCATCTTTATCCTCTGTGTCATCTTTAGGTTTATAATCTAATGCAGGAATTAGATAACCTTCTTTCTTCGTTTCATAAGCGATTTGTGTATGGACACGAATTTGTTGGCCTCGCAACTCAATGTATTGCATCGGAACCATTGTAATATTAGCCATACCAATATTATTCGTGATAATTCTCAATTTAATAATTAGCTCTATAAGAAGCCAAGTATCTTGAACACAATACTTTACAACAAGCGCCATTTGTTCAGCTGTGCCAGTATTGTACTTAAATAGATCAGCTGGAGAAAGATCGTCTTTTTCATCTCCGGTAAAATGCTTTGCGACGTTATTCAATTTATAAGACTCTAGCTTGTGTTCTTTTTTAATTATAAACATAAGATCGTGTTGAGTAACGCCGTACATCTTTATATATTTCATATTGTTGTCTCCATAAGCAGAAGTATTTAATTGATCTTCATGAATAACAGCTGGTTTACTTTCGATTCTACTTAGATTTTCGAGGATGTATTCTATACCAAGCAGTTTTGCTCTTTCATATACATAATTCCAATCGAAAGTGTATCCGTTGTATTGAATAAGAATATCTGGATCAGTTTTCATAATAAACTTTACCCACCCTATAATTAGTTCTTTTTCTGAATCGTATTCTTCAATTATAATTCCTTCTACTGGATCACAACGCTTATCTATAGGACTTTTAAGAGTAACTACATGCTTTAGTTTTTCTTTAGTTCCGAATTTATACAAACTTGTACCAATCTGAGTAATAACGTCTTTTGGATTTTTATAATCTGGAAAATCGTTCTGATTAAGATATCTGCTTGAGTATGAAAAAGCCTCAATGTCCCAAGATCCAAGTGTAAGATTACAAACATCTTGACGATCTACCTTTTTAACTCTGGAATAATCACAATAATAAGAATTCTGACATCTTGAAATTTCATTATCTTGTGTAATTCCTGTTACTTCTACCCAGCCAGCCATTTGAATTTCTTGTTTATGACTGAATCGAAGAAAAGGTTCAATATTAGATTCATACAAGTCAAACTTAAGAGTACTTATTGGGTCTATAGAGCTAATTTTTGGAAGCCTAGTTTTTTCTCTTGGGTTTAGAATGTACTTAATCTTATTAAATGTCGCTTGATTTTTACAAACAAATCTTAGAAACTTATACTCTTTTTCGTTTGTAAAACCTTTGTACTTCTTTCTTTTTACAATAGAAACGGATTCTAGGTCTTCTTTATTTCTAAATAGTCTATTTCTTACGAATCTTTCTACTTCTTTCTTTTTGTATTCATCGAAGTTATGTTGAAATCTTTCTGGTACTAGAGCAAAGAAATATGGTTTATAATTTTCAAATCTTACACAAACAGATTCTCCTTCGGTGTCTACACCAAATGTATATATGTGATAGTGCTTATCTTCTCGTTCATTATCAGAATCATAATTTTCAATAATTTCATCAGAAGCTTCCCAAGATAAAATTTGAAATATTAATTTATCTTTGCTTTTATTAATCTGGTTTCTGATGAAAGGTTCCATATCTAATTAGTAATCTTTTAATATTTTAAGTTAGTTATTATTTTGCAAAATATTGATAAGAAATAAAAGAGTAGATCCAAGAGCAACACTCTTTTTTAAAAGTTTTCCATCGGAAGTAGAAACTCCAAATATAGTAAAATCTAGCCATCTTTCTGAAAGTATATTTCCTAATATTATCCAGTCGAGCGTTGTCGCAGATTCTTCTGCTATATTTAATATAACAACATCTAAATTATCTCCAGTCTTTTTCATTATTTTTTCACTTGGAGTTCTTACTAAAAATTTATTCATAAAATCCATCGATTTTATATATTTCAATAGTTCATCTCTTCTAAACGAGTACCTCGACATGTTAATTAATAAAAATATATTAGAAACTATATATAAAATAAGAGGATGTAAAAGATATCTATCATGAACGTCTATATTTATATTATTTACGTCTAATCCGTTTGGTAGTAAAGTTTTGATAAATATAGCAGTTGCCACTCCTCCTATAACAGTAACAAAAGCTATTATATCATTAAAATATCTAATTGTATACTCAATGTCGTGTCTAATCTTTCCTAATTCTTTTATTATAGTTCCTAAACAAAGGTTATCATCAAATATATACTCATTGCTTTCCAATCTTTTAATAATACTAATAAAACTCTTAATGTGAACATCCATTATGAAAATAAATGTATAAATGAATGTAAAAATTACTAAACGTGAATATAACCATTCTATTAGAACTATTACATAAAAAATAGAATCAGCTAGATTATCTAACCAATAGTACTTATTATTAAAAGAACTAAGATCAATAAAATTAAATACTATAGAACAAATTGTCGAAATTAAAATAATAGAAACTTTAAATTTTAAACATACATTTAGTTTATCGAAGTGATTGGTCTTAAAATAAAATTTTGCCCATAAATAAATAAGAGGTATATTAAGATGTAAAAATGAAGAAACTAAAAATTTAGGATCTCCAGTGTTATTTATAAATTTAATAAATGCATAGATTGGTTGTGCAGAAATTAGACAAAAAATCAAAAATGAATAAAAAGTGTAAATAGAATACAATATTTTTTCAAAAAACGTAACATTTTCTATTAATTCTAAACTAACTTTTTCAAAATTTGGAGAAGGTGTAAAATTTTTAACAATGTTATTTATAATTTTTGTTTTATTTTGTTTTCTTTTGAACGAAAAATCTATATTTTTTTTCCTCACTAGACTAAAATTTACATACCAAGAATTAATTCCTAAAAAATTTAATAAAATATTTAACATTTATTAAATATGAAATATATAATAATCCTCTTAATTGTATTTGTATTGTTACTTATACCGTGTATAAATTATCATAAATCAAGTGATGGTATATATTATACAAGCAGAAACGCTGAAACTGCAAACGTAATGAACACTCTTCGATCTATTTCTTTTTCTCTGTCAGATAAACTTCCAGAGAAAGACTCTAAATTATTAAAAGCAAGTCTTGTTTTTACTACATTTAAAGAATTAAACGGAGACTCTCCTAGAGTTTTAGCTTGGAATTATGATAAAGGAAGAGAAATCGCAATAAGAATATATGACTCTCGGGGAAATGTTTATCCCGTAAGGCAAATTATAAGAGCTTTATTACACGAACTGGCTCATACATTAACAAAAACAAATGGACACGGGCTTAAATTCCAACAGAAAAATGCAATGCTACAAAAATATAAAGAGTTATACGTTAATACTCTATTAAATAATACATTTATAAATAAATAATGAATGAATTATTTATAGGAGGAGGGGGGTTCGATGGGTTCACATTCTTAGGAGCTCTAGAATACATTCATAAAAATAATTTATTAGATCTTAAAAGATTTTATGGTTGTTCTATAGGTTCTCTATTGGGATTGATGTATATATCTGGAAAAACTCCCACTGAAATATTGAACTACCTATTATTAATAGATGCAAAGGAAATTATCAAAATAGACATCCGAAATATAACTACTCATAATTCTATATTTGATTCGTCTGCATTAGATACTTTGATAAACGGAATAGATTATCCAAGCGAAACTACACTCGGAGATGTATATGAAAAATCTGGAGTACATGTAAATGTATTTGTAACAAATACTACTTCAAATCAGTATCAAAATTTAAATAGTATAGATAATTCAGACATGCAATTAAAGGACGCTATAAAAGCGTCCATGAGCATTCCTTTTTTGTTTCCGCCAGTTATCATAAATAATAATACATATATAGACGGATGTTGTAAGAATTTTTATGGTGCGCCTCCAGATGATAGGTATATCCTTGGATATTCTATAATAGGAAAATTTTTAAATGAATCGAGTCATTTTAACAATGTATTGGCTTCTATTATAAACTTAAAAGAACCACGAGGGTGTTTTATAATTAAATGCGACAAAAAAGATAACAACTCAAAATACTTTAACACGGATTCTATAGATAAACTAGAACTTATTCAGATGTATTCTGACGGTGTTAAATTTGCGAAGGATCAATTACAATTATAGACCTTTTTTCTTTCTTGGATGTTACCATAACGTAAGCATTTCTAAGTTTTTCAGAAACTTCTTCAAAACTAGTTTCTTTTTTGGGTATTTTGTAACTTACAATTTCTTTGTATACTAAACTTTTGTCTACTTTATTTCTATTTTTAGTTTCTAATATTTTTATTAGAGTTTTCTTAAATTTATTCTTACATAATTCTCCGTTGAGATAATATAACGCATTCGAATTAGAAAATGTTAAGTAAGGAATGTTATTTCTGGAACAAATGTCTGTAAAAAAATCAGAATTAGTGTTATACTCTAAAAAATCTGTAAAAATCATGCAAAAATCAATAGAATTCGTTATTTTAACTTTATCGGATTCTGATCTTCTAAAAACATTAATATCATTATAGTTACACATTTTGATTAATGCAGTTTTTTGAGGAGAATACACTAGATTTACTACAACATCCTCTGATAAATAACTAAGTCTTTTTGAAATAAGACCCATGTTATCCCAGTTATAATCAGTGATTAGAAGACAATTGGTCATATTTTATAATTTACATTTACTAAAATTCTTTGACATGGTAAATATTTGTAATTTTAATAAATGTAAATTATAAAATATGGAATTAATATTTCTAATAATGTCTTTGTTTTTGATTGTTTACTTATTTTTTAAAAAACGTGATAAAAATATTGTAAAAATTCCAAGTAACACTTTATTTTTTTATTCGATGGAAAATTGTCCACATTGTCTTTTAATGGAATATCAATTCATGTTTCTAGAAAAAGAATTATCTAACATGGAAATTTTTAAAATTACACTTAAAAAAGATGGCTCCGTAGAATATTCAAATGATTCAGAAGAACTTAAACAAGTTTCTTTACAAAATAAAATAGATGCTTATCCGACCTTTATGTTTTCGAACAAAGTTCACTTAGGTTCTATGGAACGAGATGAACTATTAAATTTTATAAAATAATAATATATAATTTAATTAATAAATGAACCCAAATAAAATAATATGCATAGGAGATATACACGGGGACTTCAAGATATTTAAAAAAGTTCTATCTATGTGTAATTTAATAGACGAAAAAGATAATTGGATTGGTGGAAAAACTTTTGTTGTTCAAATGGGAGACACACTAGATGGTAAAAGACCAGGTGTTAATATCTCAAGAGAATTCATAGAAGAGTCTGGTGAAGTAGAAATTATAAAATACATTATATATTTAGATTCTCAAGCAAAAACTGCAGGAGGTCGTGTAATATCTATACTAGGTAATCACGAATTATATCCATATTATTTTGCAAATGACAAGAGTTTTATCAGAGATTATGTTAAAAAGGCAGACATCAAAGCCTATAAAAAAGAATACAATACAGATCGTATTAAATTCTTTCAACCCGGTGCAATTGGAGCCTCATTACTAGGAAGAACCAGACCTTTAATTCTTCAATTAGGAGAATTTTTATTTATACATGGGTCATTAACAGAGTCTTTTATAGAACAGAATATAGATAAATATGGTTATGTAGACATAGACAAAATCAATAAAGAAACTTCTTATTGGTTACAAGGTAAATCTAAAATTCCTTATTATCTTTCTAAATTAGACGAAACTAATCCAGTTTTTTCGAGATTTTATTCTAATAAAAAACAATTACAAGAAGAAACTTGTAAAAAAATAAAGGAACAGATTAAAAAGTTCAAAGGAGTAAAACACGTAATTATGGGTCACACTTCTTACAAAGAAATAAATTCTGCGTGTCAAGGTACGTTAATAAGAACAGATGTTGCACTTTCGAGAGCATTCGGAGGTACTATATCTGATAAAAAACTTCAAGCTCTTGAAATAATTAGAGACGGACCAATGTCCGGAGTTAATATAATTTCTCGAGAAGGAACACTTAAATTACATTAACATTTTTACTATCTTTTCATAACCCGGAAGAATATTGGTTGCTCCCTTTTCTGAATATTCTGCTACAGGAACTTTTAGATTTCCAAAAACTTTATGAACGTCAAATACTTTATCGTTGTAGTATTGTACTTCAATAAAAAATTCATGTATTTCCGCGAGAAACACCTCGTATTTGGCTTTATGTGAATTTGTAATATCAATTATTCCAAATTCATTATCTGTTTCAATATCAGAATCAAATATATCATTTCCGTATTTTTGAACTATCTTCCCATTTGTTTTCCCCATTGCTAATAGGTAACCAAATAATTGATAAAGATCATATTTATTTTTTCTTACATTATTAAATTTCATTCTTGTTTTAAGTTCTATAACAATTTCTCCGTCAGATGCGTCATGGAGACCTTTGAGTTCCCAACCACTAGGATGTTTATAAATCCATATTTTGTTATTGCCTTTTGTATATTTTTTATTGGAAATTATAGATTTTTCATTATTTACGCCGCAATCTTTCTGTAAGTCTTTTCTAAGTTTTCCTACAAGTCTCTCAGTATCAACTTCTGGTTCTTTTATTTTAAATTCTTTTAGAACCTCTTTTTCTATAAAACTAAAATCGTTCGGATCTTTAACATTTGATTTAAATTTTTTGTATATACTTCTAAATTCTTCTTCTTTGTAGTCTTTTTCGCTTTTTACAAATAAACTCTGTTCAATTAAAAGAGTTCTGTACTTATTAGCATCTGATTTGCACAATTGTGTGAAAATAGTTTTATCTCTAGATTCGTATGGATTTTTTCCACAAGCTGATCCAACGGAAGAAATTTCTAAAGAATACATTTTAGATAATAATATATTAAATTTTTAAGTTATTAATTTAAATGTAAAATTTGCTAAAAAAATTATTATCTAAAAGATATTCTAAATAAAATGACAGTTATGAATATATCCCAAACTAATATCATCGATGCTATGAATGGTAATATATTTGAAGGATATGTAGATACAAAAATTAGATCTGAAGTTCCTTTCTTTAGAAAGATACTTATTGATAATTACTATAATTTAGAATATTTTCACGGTTACGTTAATAAAATATATGACGCGTGGGCAAGTATATTAACCTATAATTTTAAGAGACTTATATCTATATACAATAGAGAACATGACCTTTTCCTTTATAAAGAAAATCAAAGAAAAGAAGAGATGCTCAGAATGGCGACTCAAATGGCAACAGAAGACATGTTAGGAGATTTAGCAGATCTTGAAGTAGGTACTAGCATGTCTTCATTGATTAACAGTATTAAAAAAAGTGGGATTTCTAAAAAGGGTCCATCTAAGAAAAAGTTAAAAAAGTAATTCGTCGTCAGAATCATATTTCATACGCAAACTTCCCGAGCCAGCATTAATATCGCGACCTCCTTGGGGAGCCATAAATGGTGTGTACTTTACTTCTTCAAATGAATCATCTCTTTTAAGATGAGTCGTGCGTTTTACAAACTTTACATTCTTAAATCCTAAAGAATTTGTGTAGATAATTGGTTCATACTCGTTTAGGTACTGTTGTCCTCTTGTATCTATTACCCAATTTTCAAGTTCGGTCTGAGACATTTCCGATGGTTTCTTTTTAGTACTTATTGAAATAGTCTGCATCTGCGATGTTATGTTTTCGTAGTCCTTTACCTCTTCTGGGTCTATTACAGACATATCGTCATCTGATAAGGTCCCAAAAAACGTGTATCCCGTTATATTAACTGGATCATATATTACCTTAATTTTTTGTGGAATTTCTGGGTTAACAGTTCTAAGTGCTTGATTCATTTCTTCTCTAATATTATCAGTTGGGTTGTATAAACCAGAAACTATTGAACTTTGGAGTGTATTTATTATTTTTTTAAATTTACTATTGAGAAGTCTTTGATTTGTTAAATCTTCTTCAAAAGTAATTTTTCCGTCTTTTACTACAATCGATAGATGTTTTACCTTTTCTCCGTCCGAACCATAAACAAATATCGGATACATTGTAATACCTCTAGAATATAGATCTGGGTATTCTTGACGAATAGAATCAGATGTAGTTTGTTGAATTTTTATAGCTTTAATCATCGACTCTGTTAATTGTAATTGTGGTTGGACAGGAGTTGGAGCTAATTCTGTTTCTGCACTAACAGCTCCAACTGGAATAGGAGAAACTAAACCAGATTTAACATAATCCACTGCAACCATCATTACTTCGCCCGAAGGATTTAAGAACTTTGTCATATTTTCTTCTTTCAACATTTCAAGAACTTCCTTGTCGTCTTCTGTACAGTAATCCTTAAATGTAGAAATAGGATCTTTTTTGAATACCCATTCAACATCGCCAACCTTGAGAGAAGGATTTCTAGAAACATCTTCTTCGTCTACTTCCTTGAATTCATAGTATTCTACACCTTCTTTAGTGACTTGTTTAATAAGATACTGTGTTCCATAACATTTTTTTCTATATTTATCAGTGAATAATTCGGACGCAGATTTCTTTGGTGCTTGTGCAAGCGGGGCTGAAACCGCTGGTGCAGTACTTGGTCTAGCTTCTAATGGGGTTGTAGAAGAGGTTGCAACTAAACTTGAATCTGGAATAGTAGATTGATCTAAACACATTCTGATCTGTTCTTCTGTAAGGTGATTCATCATCCAATTAATAATGGATTCTGTGGACTTAGCTTCAAAGAATTTTAATGTTTCAGTACTCATTTTATATTAATATATTATATTTTTTTCGCATTTTATTTTTTGGAAACTGTCTTTAATATTTCATTTATAGCTTCCGGATTAGATATAGCAATATTTAATAGTTCATCTATATAAGACTCCGGATACAATTTATGAACATAAATTATTTCTAAAACCTTACTATTTATTTTTTGCTTTATACTTTCCTTTTTAAATTCTTTTGCTATATTTTTTCTGACGTCAGAAGATACTACATTGCTTACAGCCAATTTCTTAATACAACCAATTAATTCGAACTTCTTTCTAACGTCATCTTTAAACTTTAGAGAGGTGACTCCAGTTTCATTTAAAAATTTTTTTCTTAACATGGGAATTATAGAATATTTACCTCTAAGTTCTAAGAGCGAATCTTTTATTGGCTGTATTGTATCCAGTTGATTAAACGTTTTATCAGACTCCCATGGTTCTATATTTTCTTTTGTATTTAGATCTTCGTTAATGTCTGCTTCTGTAAGAACTTCTGAGTCTGGATAAGTTTCAAAATTTCCTGTATCCGATGGTCCAGCTTCTGTAAATTTAAGAGGAAAATCTTTATTTGGAAAAGAATAACGTCTATTATAAACATCTGCAAATGTTACTTCTTCTGGTATGCCTTCGCGAATGTACATTCTTCCAGATGACGGATTCTTATAGTATATTTGATAAGAACCACTTGGTAGAGGAACAATATTTTCTTCAAGACGAATAAGATTACCGTTCTTATTAATTTTAGAATCAATGGCACATTTTTTAAGTATGGTGTTAAGATCGCTGTTTATGTTGTACTTCTTGAGCGACGCAATTAACATTTTCTGATCTAATCCAAAACTTTCATATTCTCTCCAACCACCTGGTTTTCCTACATCTTTTAACATATTCAGAGCATCTGGATCTGGGCTTCTTCCAGAACCTGGATAAACAGAATAGTGTCTATAAACGTCTACATATTGTTCTTCTGTCGGAAGAGAAGAATGGCTACAATATCTACTTGCTCTTGCAAGAATTTGTTCAATTCTAGACTCGTTCCACCAAGGATCTGTTATGTGTACTTGTCTCACGTTTTTAAAAGATACACCTTCCATAACAGATCTAGTTCCCAAAATAATCTTTAAAAGGGATCCATCGTTATTTTGAATGGAATTAAATGTGTTTCTAGCTTTCTTAATTAAAGTTCCATCTTTATCTTTTGCTTTTGTTTCAGAACTCCACACAAAGAATTTGCCAGCTCCGCGATCTTTCTTTTCAAAACTTACTAGTCCACATGCTTCTAATATAATAGCAAGTGGTTCTACACCAAATGTTAACCAATTTGAGAATATAAAAACTGGACCGTTAGAACTTAAACTTAGTTCTATTATGCTTGCAAATTTAGTAGAAAATGTCTTGACGTACTCGATAATATCTGGAATGTTTTCAAATCTCTGAGATTTAATTCTATCTCTAAATATAGCTAAAGCTTGTTTTTTCTCTGATATTGTCTTGTTAATAGTCCCCGCTGACTTAGGAAGAGATATATTAGAATATTGTTGACTAGTAACGTACATACCCGATATATTGTCTTCTTCTTCTGAATTGTAATTACCCAAAAGAACATTTTCATAAGAATTAATACTTCTGCTGTCATCTGCCACAAAATTTTTATCCTTCGAGATATCAGACTTTAAAGCTGAAAGATACTCAATCTTGTGTTCTAAAGAGAAAGTATGTTCTAGTGTTATTATTCTTTTGTAAGGATAAGCATTTGGGTTTCCTCCCTTGAAATAAGAAACGTATCCAGAGCATAAATAAGAAATTAAATCATTATTTATTATACATGAATTATCTGTTATATAGTCTCTGGAATCTGATACACGTTTACATTCTTTGTTCTCGTCAGTAAATCCTATGAATTTATCATAGAAATCTACCTTTTTAATAGGAAAAGGAATTCTCGGTCTTAATAAATTCATGGTTAAAGCTAGTTCATAAGGATTATCATATATTGGAGTAGCAGATAACAAGGCTATTTTAAGTTTTGGGTGAAAGTAATACTTTATAGAATCGTAAAGTTTTTTATAGAATGTGCCTCCTTCGCTCACAAGTCTTTGAATTTCGTCAATAATTAATAGACCATTTTCATGAAATAATGCAGAATCCTCTAGTAGACGTTTGTTTTTAATAAAATTACCATCCTTAGAAGTTTTATATAAAGATTCTATAAAAGTTTGATGACTTACAATTTCAAATGTTCTTACTATTTTACTTCTTAGATCTTTTTGATAATTAGCTAAGTCTCTTTTTCGAATAGCGATAATATTTTCTTGACTTTTAAATGCTTTTAGAGTTGCAGCAGAGGCGTCTCCAGAGTCTATTGCTTCTTGAATAGCAAATAATTTATTATTTTCTGTTTCTATCTGTCTAAGCTTTGCTAGAAGAATAGAATTTTGATTTTGTGAAACATAAAAGTCTCTTTCAAGATCACCATCTTTCTTTATTAAGCAAAATGAAGGACACGAGAAAAAAATTCCATTTCTTATTTCTCCAGTTATTTCTTCGTAGTATTGATCAACTAGGGGCGCCGGAACGACATAAAGCATTCTTTGATTACTAGAGTTCTTAAGAGCTTCTCCTATTACTATACTAGTACACGACTTTCCAGAACCAAGACCATGATAAACTAATACATTATTAAAATTGCTATTTGGGCCCATCAATTGTCCCATAAACTTCTGCTGAGGTGCTAGACTTATATCAGAAGTTTTACAAATTTCGTCATTAGAAAGACCAATATAATCCTCGCGGAATTCAAATGGGCTATTCTCTGGAAACGCAGACTCTGAATATTGCGAGTCAATAAAATCTAGAAGTTCTTTATTGTTAAATGATTCTACAGATTCTAAGTTTGTGTATCTCTTGTTTGAACAGTCTATTTTATATTTTTCTGCATCTTCTGATTTTTCATAATAATATTGTAAACAATCAGACATTATTATTATGTTTTAAATATTTTAATTTTTAATTTGCGTACTCTATTCCATAAAAAAGCCAAATTAGAATACTAACAATAAAGCCTATAATCATAGCTGGTAGATAAGCATCAATGGAATATCCAAGTAAATCTGCTATTCCTGGACTTACAAAAAAAGTTAATACAGAATAAAAAGCCATAATAGAAAGAGTACTTGGTTCTAGAATCATTTACATTTAAATAAATATTTTAATTTTGATTTATTTTCTCAGACATTTAAGAAGATTTACTTAAATGTCGTCATTTAATAAATTATTAAAATTATATCTAAAAGATCTTTCTTCTCTGAGGCATTCCTCATCCAAATTTATTAATTTTTATAGGTTTTGTTTTCTTGAGTTCTTTTTCCAAAGATTCTTTAGTCTTAAATTTTCCATTTGAGGTTTTCAACTTTATTCCTCTTTCTTTAGCCTTTAGTTGTAACTTCTTAAATGATTCAGCTTTTATATTCATCTCTTTTTCTGTCAAACTCTTGCGCTTACCGTTTACGTCTTTTGTAACTCTTATACCAACTGATTTTAGTCTTTCTTTTAGTGTAGTCCCAAAAGAATTTCTAGGTCTTTTCCGTAAACCTTCTAGTTGCATAGCTGTACTTATTTCCGCTGATGTAACGTCTGTTTTTGGAAAATTTCTTTTGGCGAGTTCTAACCCTCTTAGTAACGCAGGTTTGTCTATTGTAAATATTTCTAGTGCGCTAAAAGGGTTAGATACATTTTCAAAGACGACGCCTCTTATGAATAAACTAGCTATATATGCAGAAATATAATCAAAAGATATAAATAAATTCGTAAAATTTGGGGTCGTATAAGAATAGCTCGCAAATGATAATATCTGCCCAAGATCTCCAAATGTCTTAAACATAAAAATATTATCTTCGGGCGTATATTCTGTCGTTAAAAATTTAACAGAATTGTTATTAGAGTCTATTTTTCCTTTTACATCTAATATTTCCTTTCCAAAGAAATTTTTAATTTTAAGTTTTGTAACTCCTTCTGCTGATTTTATATATTGTATTTTAATTATGTTTTTAGTACCAAAATTTAAATTGATTTCATAATTATTTCCTTGTAATATAGGTTTTATAGAAGGAACTTCTTTCCTTGCTTTTTTTGTCATTGCTATTATCTGATTTATGATTGAAGAATTAGTAGAGGCGTCAAATGCAGTTGCGGGAGAATTAAATATATCTAATTTATATTGTGGTGTATATAAAATTTTGCATATATTATTAAACAATGCTGAAAAACCAATTGTAGTTTTATTTGCATCCACACCAACTAAAATGTTATTATTGGAAATTTCGGGATTTAATAAAAATAAAAGATAATCTGAAAAACTTTTTCCACAATCCCATTTTACATAATCAAAAAGATTAATATTTTGAATATCTATTATTCTCTTAATGTCTTCTATAAAATTGTTTTTTATTTTTTCTGTACTATTTATATTATTATAGATTATCATTTTAGATTCTAAATTTTTTATTTCACTATAAAAAAAACTACCAATCTCTGGACCAAGGTCCATTTTTATATTGAGACCATTAGATGATTCTATGTTTTCTACGTCATTTACATAACTTCGATACAATAATTCGTGAGTTTTTTCTTTCTGTGGTTTTTTCCACGCGTTTCTATCTGCTGTTTCTATAAAATCGTGACAACCGTCTAAGAATATAAGTAATCTTATTATTCTTAGAGTAACGTATACACTTTTAGTTTTTTTAAAAAGTTCTGTTTTAGTTATTTCCACACTCATTTTATTATTAGTGCATATTTTAATTTAAATTCCATAAGTAATAAAATCTTACTTGTCCCGGTCTATTAAGTTCTTTATAATTTAAAAACACATGAGACTGGTCGCTTAAAATTACTAGAGAGTCTCTAAAATTCTGAAAACACGAATCTTCGTCTATGTAATGAGGATTTTCTACTATAATTTTACTATTCATTATTCTTTTTGAATGATGTAGTTCAAAAAGTCCTATATACTTTGGACCTTCGTTACAAAACTTTCCATCTGGAAAAAATCCTAAATAGAAGTATTCTTCTGTAGTATACATATTTGCAAGACCTTTTAAATTAAATAGATCCATATAATAATGCTCGTCGTATTCGGGTGTATTGTCTGATGATATCATCGTTAACCAGTTAAAAGCCCAGTTTTCGGCATTTAGACTTGTTAGAAATTTTAGTTCACCTCCCGAAGGAGGTATCAAAGATAAACCAATGTCTTCTTCACATATTATATTACACCTTGGAACTACACGTGAATTTTTTAGCACTATTACAAAACTTGATAACATCGATATTTATCTATAAATCAATATTTTAAACCAATTTATTCTCTAATAATGAAACCACTTTATTAATCGTAGGAATACAAACATTTACAACTTCAGAAATTTTATTTTTATTAGGAGACTTCAATTTAAGCTTGTTTTTAATCACATAAACAAGTATTCCCGCAGTGGAAGACTTCGGGGTCACAGAATCAAGTTTATTTTTGTTTTCTTCAAAAATTTCATTACAAAGTGTAGAAATATTAAATGGTAGTTCAAGTTTATTACAAAATAGTACAAACGAATCGTTTTCTTTGATATCTTGTTTTTGTTTTCCTAACTTTTGATAAGCACCAGCCCCGTGCATAATTTCCATAAATATTCTTTCTCCTTTTAAAAACCCTTTATTAGAAATTTCTAAAACGTCATAAATCTTTTGTCTATCCGCTACTATATTATTATTTATGCACGCATAATAAATACAAGACCCGATAAGACCAGTTCTTACTGCTGCCCTTGTGAGTTTACCAGATTCCATACAGATATGCCACATACGCTTTGCAACTGGTAGAATAGTTAGAGGTAATCCAATTTTAGTACAATAATCAGACATCTTTTCAGATGTTTTCCAATAAGTTTTCTGTTTATGAGTAAAAGTCTGTTGATAATGAAGACGCATTATAAAAGAGTTCTTATTAAAACCTGGGATTGTACCACCTTTAGAATAAGGATTGTCAGAAATAGCAGTATCTGCTCTTTGATTATTCGTTTGATAACTTCCGTCTGTATTAGTATAAGTATTCCATTCGCAACATTCAAAAAGCGAATGTAAAATTTCTCCACATTCTAAACACATCACGGACCCTTTGTCTGAAACTCTATCAAAGTGCTTACATTTTTCTTTGAGTGTATCGTTTTCAATTTCAAATTCCGATTTACATTCTTCAAAATCATTCCAGATAGCGTCCATGTGGATATAAATAAACTTTACAAGATATATTAATATGTTTATAAAAACGTAATTTTCGTGAAAAAGTATTATTTAAAATATTTTTTTTAAGTAACATGGCAATTGTTTTTAATAGGCCATCTGTTAATATAAATTTAGACAGTGCTAATAAAATATTTGAAGTTAACATAACTAATGACGAAAAATATAACGAACGTGGATTTTTAGAATTTATTGAATACTTTAAATCTACTTGGAAGTATGTTTCCGATCAAAATGATATCTATTTTATGACGATTAATATTACAGCACGGGGAGAAAATGATCTACCTCTTACAGCATTTATTAAACTAATTCAGACAATAACAGATCTTCATGAACTATTTTCTAAACATCTTCATTCTTGCTGTATTTATTCTTCTGGTGCTAAAAAATGGCAAGATGCTTATGAATTTATAACTAAGTTATATAAGCCTAAAGACCAAAGACCTCTACGTTTTACAGAAAATATTGACGAAGGAAAGTTATTTTTAATATCTAATCAAATTATTGCAAAAAAATAATAATAAAAGGAAAATTTATTATTAATAATTAACTATGAAGATTGTAACTTGGAATGTTAATGGAATTCGCTCTCGAATTTTTAATGATAAGACAAGTGCTCAAATTGGAAAAGTTAAAGACGTTCTCGTTCAAGAAGGTAGTTCTATGTCACAGATTTTGGATCTAAACCCAGACATTATTACTCTTCAAGAAACGAGATGTGATACTCAACAAGGTGCACGCTTTAAGATTCCTGGATTCAAATCTTTTTTTAATGAATCAAAGGAAACTGAATATCGTGGTCCAAATAGATATTCTGGCACTTGTCTTTTTATTTCCGAAAAAATTGGCATTGAAAAAATAGAATATTCTATAGACGATTACAATGACACAGAGGGAAGAATAGTAATTTTGTATCTCAAAGATACAATATTGCTAGGGGTCTACGCTCCAAATTCTGGAACAAATTATGAAAAGAAAATAAAATTCAATGAAGCTATCTTAAAATTTTTGAATTCACAGACTAAAAATGTAATATTTTGTGGCGACTTAAACATGGCAAAAGATACACACTTTGATAAATCAAAAACAAAACCGGGCCCATGTTTTTACCCACATGAACTACGCCATTACGACGATCTTATTAATATGGGATATATCGATACTTTAAAAGAAGATCCAATAATTTATACTTGGTGGGATCCAAGAGCTAAAAAAATTGATGGTATTGCTTGCACGAGACAAGCAAATAAAGGTTGGAGACTTGATTATTTCTTTACTAAAGGACTTAATAAAGTATCCAGTAAGGTTTATAAAAACATAGGTGAAACAAATCCTTTGTCAAGTGATCACGCCCCCGTTTTAATTACAATTGACTAACTTACTTTCCAAACATAAGTTCAGTCCCTTGTTCAGATAAAGATTTTACCGGGTTAGCCCGAAAACTACGCGCTCTCATAGAAGAGTTAGAATACATATCGTATAAATTGTATACAAGTAAAAGAGATAATATAATAGACACCGTTAGAGTTACTCCCCATAATAATTTATCAAAATCTGTAGTCCCACAAGACTTGTCAGCACAACATCCTTCATTTGAGCTACGAAGTTGATTTAGTTGAGAGAAAATAATCCAAAACAAGGACATAAATATAATTAAATTTATAGTGTTCATTCTTAAAATCTATACAACATTTTTTTTTATAAGTCTTTTTTCCAAAAATCCTTTAGGGTGTAATTTTTAATTGTTGTATACTTTTCTTCAATTACTTTTTGTTTTCTTATAAATTTCTCTACTGTTTCATCTGTAAAGCTATGAATCTGCATATCTGTGAGATATTTATAAGTAGAATCTACTTTGTGATAATTTTTATCTTCTAATTGTTTATTGATAAACTCTAATTTTTTCCTAAATACTGCTACTTTATCATCCATGATGTCGTTGATGAAGTTAATTCTTGAATTTATTATATTCAGTTCGTTTTCGTATTTATTTAAAAGATTTTTCTGTCTACGAAGATAGTAATCATTTCTTATCATCCAAAAGTGATAAACTATTTCTTCTGCGCATTCCATCTTGACTATTTGACTTTTCTCATTAAAGACGTGCATGTTTTTAGCAGATAGATTACTAGTCAATTTAAGCTTTTTCTCGATAATATTGTCTTTCTTCCATTCCCAAAGAGTATCATTTGGAATTTTAATTGTAAACAATATCGTAGTTTCTGTAGAATTATTTTTATAAGAATAAATTATGTTCTCTGATTCTAATTTATCAAGAAAAGCCTTGTAGTCATCAGTCCAAGTGCCAATAGGCAGTTCTGTTACTATTACGTTTAAGTTTTCTATTTTATACACCCCAGTAGTTATCCAGCGCGAATCTTCTATCTTTTTAATAGTTCCAGTGAAACCAGAGTACCAAGGAGTCAATTCATTAATTTCAGCATCTTCGTCGTCTACTAATTTCATAAGAACAGACTTTATGTCTTCTGGATTAAAACAAGGAATGTCTGTAGAAAATCCAGTACCTATTCCACAAGCTCCGTTGATGAGAATCATTGGTAATGTCGGAACATAGAACTTAGGTTCTATAGAATATCCATCGTCGTCTAGATACTCAAGTAGATCATAATCATCTGGATTAAAAATTTTATCAAAGTGTTCTGACAGCTGCGTAAAAATGTACCTAGGACTGGATGCGTCCTTGCCTCCTTGGAGTCTTGTTCCAAATTGACCAACCGGTTCTAATAGATTAATATTATTTGAACCCACAAACTTCTGTGCTAAATTTACAATAGTGTCCATAAGACTAGTTTCTCCGTGATGATAGCTAGTTTTTTCTGATACATAACCCGCAAGTTGAGAAACTTTAATTTCTGAATACAAATTCTTTGTGATACAAGCATATATTATTTTTCTCTGAGACGGTTTAAGTCCGTCTACTAAATTAGGAATAGATCTAATATTGTCTTCAATAGAAAACAACGCCAGTTCTTTATTTATAAGATCTTTAATTTGAACATTGCTTTTTGTATAATCAAGAGTTGACCCTTCTTTAATACTCTGAAGAATCCACTTCTTTCTATCATCCGCACATGTCTTTGAAAAGGCAAGTTCTAGAAGTTTTAAATCTTCTTGGTCTTCAATTTTATAATTCAAAGTTTTCATGCTTTTAAAGTATTCCTTAGCTTCTGTTGAGGTACTTGTACCAAGACCCTTATAATACTTAACTCTCCAACCAGAATCTTTATTGACTTCTTTCCACTTCTTATAATCAGAAAGATTATAAAAAGGAATTATCTGGTTTCTTTTTGATATTTTTATAATTGGCGTGACTAAAGAACTTATGAAGTCTGTCTTAAGAAGCTCTGGCCAACCATTTGAAAAAAAATTTACAAGTAGACTTTTAATATGAAATCCGTCTGTGTCTGCGTCTGTCATTATAAGAATTTTACCATAACGAAGATCTGATACATCTTTGTATTTTTTACCTTCTTGTAGACCAAGAATCTTTTTGATATTATTAATTTCAATGTTTCCAGTTAGTTGAGAATATGTAGCTGTTCGAGTGTTAAGAACTTTTCCCTTAAGAGGGAAAACACCATAGTATTCTCTTCCAACAACCGAGAGACCGGATATAGCAGTAGTCTTTGCTGAGTCTCCCTCTGTCAAAATAAGAACACACTTGTCAGATTCCTTTGTTCCAGCTTTATTTGCATCATCTAGCTTCGGAATTATTATCCTATTTACTTTTTTACCATCAGTTTTAGATATGTTTTTCTTTTCCTTTGCCTCTGCAATAATAAGAATGCTATCAATTATTCCAATTTTACCGATACATTTTACAAAGGCGTCTGTTACATTAAATTTGCTTCCAAAATCAACAATCTTTGTAATGTTCTTTTCTTTTGTCTGAGAAGAAAAGTTAGGATTTTCGATCTTACAATTTATAAAAACAAAAAGGTTGTCTTTGATGTACTGAGGCTTGATAGTAAGATTCTTATGTTTTTCTTGTATTATCTCTGTGAGTTTCTTAATAATAGGACATATCACGTGATCTACGTGACTTCCGCCATCTGGTGTATTAATACCGTTTACAAATGACATAGTTTGGAATCCACATGTACTTGGTGCAATTCCAACTTGCCATCTTGATTGTTCTTCGATAACTCGAGGTGTATTATTTTTGTCGCCAATGTACAAAGAGATATATTCTGAGAAATCCTTAAATCCCAATTTTTTATCATTTAGATAAACATTAACTCTCTTTGGAGTAACTGCACAAATATCGTACACTCTCTTATAAAGAACTTCTTGTGTGTCATTAGTTAGCTTTTCTACTCCAAATCTTGCATAATCAGGTACAAAGGTTATCTTTGTATATTCCTTTGTAGATTTTTCAAGTTTAGGAGGTTCTATAACACTGAGGTTGTCTTTAAAAGTTTGTGTATATTTTTTGCCGTCTTTAGCTGTCTCGATTGTAAATGTTTTTGAAAATATAGCAGTTAGTTTTGCACCAAGCCCATTAAGGCCTCCTGTGGTTCTTTTTTCTGTATCGTCATAATTACTAGAAGTTAAGAGATTTCCAAAAATTAGTTCTGGGATGTAAATCTTATAATCTGGATGAATTTCTATTGGAATACCAGAATCATTAAATACAGAAATTTCATTTTCTGAAATATTTACCTTAATATTTTTAACACTGTTGTTTCTCTGTACTTCATCGGAAGCATTTGTTAAGATCTCGTCGAAGATTTTAAAGATCCCTGGATTCCATTCACACAATGCAAGTCGTGCCGTTTTTTCTTCTATTACCCAAGTTTCTGATTTTATATTTTTTGTATCTCCGATATACATACCAGGTCTAGCAAGGACATGTTCTTTTTGCGAGAACTTCTTGTACTTATCAGACATAACTTCTGGTATTGTATATTTTAATTTTTTAAGCTGATTATTTTTCCGTAATTGTTTCTTGTTTCAATGATGTAAACAATTTCAGTAATTCATCCATCGATTTTACGCCATTAAATGTAACTTTATTATTTTTATATTTAACAATAGAATGGGGAATAGAAGAAATATTATTATCTGATATATAATCTTCAAATTCTAAATTTTCGACATTTATTTTGTAAACTAGACAATTTCCTATGTTTTGTAGATTCTTGTATAAATTTTTACAAGGTCTACACCAATCCCCGCCAAATAAAAAAACAATAATATTATCTCCGTAATCTATCTGATTTGTAGAACAAAAAGACTCATAACTTTCAATATCCATTTATAGTAAATGCATTTTATTTTTTATATGTGTTAAATAATTAAAATTTAAATAACAATAATAATATAAATGTTAGAATTTTTAGATTTAACCTTTATAGTAATTACTGCTATTACTACTTTTATAACTGCAATTATTCTCGAAAGTTTACCCGAAGATATGAAATTGGAAAGGAATAATAAAGTAATATTTTCTATTATTATAGGGCTCGGTGTTTCTGGATTTATAGAATATTACTATAACCAAGATATTCTTTTAACTTCGAATTATTGGGATTAAATAGCAAAATAAAATAGAAAATATATTTTATAGATGTCAATTAGTTTAACTAAATTTGACCCAAAGAGTATAGAAAGACGCAGAACAACTGGGTCCGGACCGCCCACGTGTGTTTTTATAGGCAAGAGAGGAACTGGCAAGAGTACTCTTGTTGCAGATATATTATACTATTTAAGAAGAATACAAGCTGGTGTAGTTATATCTGCAACCGAAGATGGAAATGCTTATTATTCAAATTTTGTTCCAGAAATTTTAATACACTCAGAATATAAACCAGAAATAATTCAACAAGTGATTACAAGACAAAAAAATATAATACGCGGAACATCAAAATCTCCAGACAATGATGTATTTGTACTACTAGATGATTGTATGTATGACAAAAGAATGATAAGAGATCCTAATATCCGCGGTATTTTTATGAACGGAAGACATTGGAGAGTGAATTTCATGTTGACTATGCAATATTGTATGGATTTGCCCCCGGATTTAAGAGCTAATATTGATTATATTTTCATTTTGAGAGAAAACATAATACAAAATCAAGAAAAGATATATAAGAATTTCTTTGGTATATTTCCACAATTTAGTATTTTTCAAGACGTAATGAACGCGTGTACAGAGGGTTATGATTGTTTAGTTCTTGACAATACTTCTAAAAGTAATAACATTCAAGATTGTGTTTTTTGGTATAGAGCTAAACCAAATAGAAAGTTCAAAATTGGCTCTAAAGAACTATGGAATTATAGTGCAAAAAACTATGATAAAAATGCAAAAGACAAAACTGAAGAACTTGATCAAAGTAAAATGAAGAAGAAAAATTCAGTAACTGTAAAAGTTAAAAAATTAAAATAAAGACTTAAAAAATCATAATTTATAAATGAACAAGATTAATAAGTTACTTAAAATTCCTCAACACGAACAAAGATCCGAAGAGTGGTTCAAACAAAGAGAAGATAAGCTTACTAGTTCTGACGCGGCAACAGCACTTGGTATCAATCCTTATCAAAAGCCAAATGATGTGCTTTTTAAAAAATGCGGACAAGATTTTAAACCATTTGTAGGAAACATAGCAACTAGACACGGACAGAAATACGAAGACGAAGCGATTAATAAGTATTGTGAACAAACTAATTCAAAAAATTATAATTTTGGTCTGATTGCTCACGAAGATGTCTATCATAACAAAGATTATTATTGGTTAGCTGGTTCTCCAGATGGTATCGCAATAGATAAAGACAACGAAAATGCAACGCCTATTCTTATTGAAGTAAAATGTCCCTTTAAAAGAAAAATAGTAAAAGGAGAAATACCAAAATACTATGTTCCACAAGTTCAATTAAATATGTTTATATGCGACCTAGAACTTGCAGACTTCATAGAATATTGTCCCACTAATAATATTCTAAACATCGTAAGAATAGAAAGAGACGAATTTTGGCTATCAGAAAATATTCTTATATTAGAAGAATTTTGGAAAGAAATAGAATATTATCGTAAGAATGATATTACAAAGCATCCAGATTTTCCTAAAGTTAAAAAAGTTCTGGATATAAGAAGTCAGCATATTAAAGACGGATTTATGTTTAGAGACGAACCAGAATCTGACGATGAAGTAATTACTAACTATATTCTACGAGATTAATTTTACAAAAAAACATATTACTTAAAAGAATAAATTATATATAATCAAAATGGGTATCCGAGGACTCAATAACATGATTAAGAAACTTTCACCAGATTGTGTCACCGAAAATTCAATAACAAAATATAAAAATACTGTTGTTGCAATAGATTGTAGTATTCTTATATACAAATTTAGATATGCGTCAAAGATAGAAAATGCACATCTCATAGGCATAGTAAACAGAATTAAATTTTACATGATGAATAATATTCTACCAGTTTTTATATTTGATGGAGTCCCTCCAGATGCAAAACGTTGTACCATAGAAAAGAGACAGAATGCAAAATATAAACTGTACAAAAAAATTGATCAACTGAAAGAAATTGTACCAGAAAATGAAATGCATAAAAAAACTATTGACGAAGAAATAGAAAAAATAAGCTCTCAGATTATAGTTGTTAAGAAAAGACACATTGATGAATGTAAAGAACTACTTGAAAAATCTGGAATACCTTATTTCTATGCACCAGAAGATGCAGAGAAATATTGCGCTTTTTTGCAGAAAAACGGTTTAGTTGAATATACAATAACAGACGACACAGACGCCATGACATTTGGATGTAAAAAAATTCTTAAAACTAATATTAACAATGCCATCGTAGAAATAGATCTTGAAAAATTGTTAGAAGATTTTAAGATGTCTTATAAAAATTTTGTAGATTATTGTATACTTTGTGGTTGTGATTATTCTGACACTCTTAATCAAATAGGACCAATAACCGCTTATAATATCATTATTAAAGATGGTAATATAGAAAATTATTTAAAGCAGCATCCAGAAAAAAATAAGGAAACTTTTAATTATTTAACTGCAAGAAAAATATTTACTGAATTTAATTACGACCTTCCAGAAACTATTAAAAAAAAATCTTTTGATAAAGAATTACTTCTTAATTTTTTAAAGATTCAGAATTTTAGTGAAAACGTAATTAAAAAATTTATTAAAATTCTCAATTAATTTATTTTTTTTTTCTTTTATAATTATTAAAAGATGAATCTCGCTATGTTTTTTGGTAAGAAGAGAAAGGCCGCCGCTAAAAAGTCAAAATCGAAGGCGAAGCGCTCGCCAGGTCGTAAGCCCTCGCGTTCGGGTGCTGTAAAGTCGCTAGCTAAAAAGGATGCGTACGTTATGATACGCACCAAGAAGGGCACTCTACGCAAGCGTAAGCTTTACATGGGTAAGAATGGTGCGTTGTACTATCGCACCAAGTCGGGCCGTCGTTATGTCAATAAGTCGGTTCTCCGACGAAAGAATCACGTTCTTTCACCAATTAAGAAGCGTAAGGCTCGCAAGGCTGGTAAGGCTCGCAAGGCTCGTAAGGCTGGTAAGGCTCGCAAGGCTGGTAAGGCTCGCAAGGCTTGTAGATGAATGCCTTACATATAAATTGATAATTCAAAATAATATAATAAATTTAAAAGACTTATTATATTATTTAATTTTAAGTATTTAATTTTTTCTAGAAAAACCCTTTTTTTTATTTGGAGTTGGTTCTGGAGTTGGTTCTGGAGCTGGTTCTGGAGTTGGTTCTGGAGCTGGTTCTGGAGCTGGTTCTGGAGCTGGTTCTGGAGCTGGTTCTGGAGTTGGTTCTGGAGTTGGTTCTGGAGCTGGTTCTGGATTTGGTT
>Ga0209709_10000683_pt1 | contig 32118 bp, 31 predicted proteins | sample ArcticOcean_MG_C_2_FD_187435 | JGI IMG/M metagenome (GOLD analysis project Ga0209709, IMG submission 187435) | Marine microbial communities from western Arctic Ocean - ArcticOcean_MG_CB4_136 (SPAdes) (version 2) | ecosystem: Environmental > Aquatic > Marine > Oceanic | place: Arctic Ocean... | reverse complement strand
TTTATGGCGGTCCCTGGGGGAATCGAACCCCCCTTTGCAGGATGAAAACCAGCTGTCCTAACCGATAGACGAAGGGACCATGTTGTGATCTTTTATTTTAAAAGTCATTATTTATCAAGTTTAATTAACCTATAGGATTAGATCACTAATACTTAATTGTAGAGTATTTTTGTTATTCCAAAAGTTTTCGTTGATTTGCCCCAGGACATGTAAATCTTTTTTGTAGTTTAGTAAATATGCTCCAATTTCGGTGTTAATAGAGTTGAATGAAATTGAGTTTATAGAAAAACCTATTTTAGATTTCAATATTAATGAAATATGTTTTTCATTTAAAATTCTAGTTTTAATTATTTTTAAATCCTTAAAAAGAAAAGTTGGAACAGGATTTCCTGTTCCAAATGGTTCTATCTTTTTTATATCATCAAAAAATTTTTTATTAAATGCAGTAGACGAAATTTCAGAATCATAGGTGAAGATATGATCTGTTGATATATTTGTCTTTAAATAATTCTTTGAAATAAAGTCTTTAAAAATTTTTAGATTATCTTTTTTTAAGGTAAATCCAGCAGCCATGTTGTGCCCTCCTCCACCCAAAATTATATTTTCATCTAATGAGTTTTTAATAGCGCGACCAATATTGTAATTATAAATTGATCTAGCTGATCCTTTAAGAATATTGCCAGATGCAGTAATTACTATCGAAGGTTTGTTGAAATAATCTTTTAATCGTGCTGCTATAATACCTATTAATCCTTCATTAATATTTGGATCATAATATATGATAATATTATTTTCTTCTTTTTTTATTTTATCAAAATCCACATCATTTAAAATTGAATTTTCAATATCCTTTCTTTTATTGTTTAATTTAATTAGCTCAACTGAACGCTCATTCACAATATTTAAATCATTAGTAGATAATAATTCTGTAGCAAAAATTGATTTCCCAAGTCTACCTCCAGCGTTTAAAATTGGTCCAATTAAATACCCTAGATCATTTATATTAAGTTTATTTTTTTTATTATTTAAATTAAATAATTCATTGAATGCACAGTTTTCATTAATCTTAAATTCTTTAAGAGCAACTATTGATATTAAACGATTTAATTTTCTTAGAGGCATTACATCACATACCGTAGCTAATAAGACATAAATTAAATAGTCTCGAATTAAAACCTTACTTTTAATTTTTTTTGATAACAAATCTAAAAAAAAATAAGTAAGTGCTGTAGCACAAAGGTAATCATATTCTAAGTAGCCATTATTTTTTTTAGGATTAATAATTGCACTAGCTCTCGGATAAGGCTTATTAATTTCATGATGATCGATTATTAGAGATTTTATTTTATTTTCGTTTAAAAAATCTATTGCTTCATTTGAAGTAGAACCACAATCAACCATTATTATTAAATTAGGTTTTTTTATTAATAGTTTTTTAAATAATTTTTTGCTTGCTCCATAACCATCCTTTTCTCTATCCGGTATATAGAAAAAAAATGGGTGATTAATACCCTTTAAATACCTGATAAATAATGAGGTTGCTGCAGAACCATCAACATCATAATCACCTAAAATACATATATTTTCTTTATTGTTTATAGAATTTATAACGAGATCAATTGATTGCTTAAAATCATCATTATTAACAAATACATTATTAAGAACTAGATCATTTTCTATCGTATATATTTCTTTAAGGTCAAAATCTCTTGAAATTATTAACCTAGCTAAAATCTCAGAAAAATTATGGTCTTGCTTTAACTTATCTATGTAGTTTTTATTGATTTTTTTTTGTCCCCATCTCTTACCGGTGACTGAAATCATTCTTTAATAGAAGTTGTTTTTTTTATAATTTTTTTAAGTCCTGAACTTTTATGGGTAACGAGTGTTTCCGAACTATAATTTTGATTGTGAACATTTATACCAGCCAAAACGTCACTAGACGTAATTCCTGTAGCACAAAATATAGAATCACCCTTTATAATTTCATTTAATTCATATTTTTTATTTAAATCAATTATTCCCATATTTTTTGCTTGATTGATGTCGTCATCATTATCAAATAAAAATCTTCCTTGAAAATGACAGTCATAAGTGTCTAGAGCAGATGCTGCTAAAACCCCCTCAGGTCCGCCACCAATACCCAGAAAAATATCCACATTATATTTTGGATCAGAGACATAAAGAGCACCTAAAACATCACCATCTGTAATTAATTTCAAATTAACATTTAATTCTTTTAGTTCATGAATAATTTTTTGGTGTCTTGGTCTATCCATAATGCAAGCTGTTATTGAGGATATTTTTTTATTCATAAATTCAGCTAAATTATAAATATTTTTTTTTAATGAGTAATCAAGATCAATTAAACCTTTATCAATTTTGCCTGTAGCAATTTTATCCATATAAGTTTCAGGTGCGTTAAAGAGATTTCCCTTTTCACTAACCGCAATCACCGATATCGCTCCAGGTAAATTATTTGCCGCAAAGTTAGTACCTTCCAATGGATCTACAGCTATATCAAGCTTAGGACCATTTTTATTACCAAGTAATTCACCCGTATAAAGCATTGGTGCCTCATCTAGTGAACCTTCACCAATTACTACTTCGGCATTCATATCTATTTTATTTAATTCAGATCTCATTGAGTCTACTGCTGCTTGATCAGCGGCAACCTTATCTTTTTTACCAACTAAATATGACGATGCCAAAGCTGCTTTTGAAGAAACATTGATGAATTGATCAATAAACTTTTTATCAATAGCCATTATATTTTTTTATCTTCAAATTCACTTGAGTTTATTTTGGACTCAAATTCTTTTAAACGTTTATAAACACTTGCTAATTCTATTATAGTAGGCCACGATCTAAAGATATACTGCATAGATCCTTCGACCCTTCCAAAAGCTCTTATAATTTGTTGCATTACTCCAAGCGTGACTACACCAGCTACAATTGCTGGAGCTAAAAATACATAAGCAGATAGTACATTTGCCTGAAGGTAAGTTATACGGCCAAGATTAAAATAAAAATATCTTATATAAGATTTAAAATGTATTTTCCTAACATCATTAAACAATTCATCTAAATTTTTTGGTCGTATTGTTACGTTGTCCTCAGCTATAACTAATAATTTTCTATAAGAGGCTTCATTTTTCTGTAGATCATATTCCACACCAACTAGCCTTAAAATTGATCCAAGTATAATCAAAAATAGTGTTCCACCAATTGTCCAAATAAATGCTCCAGTTACCAATCCATAACTCCAATCACCAAAAAATAAAATTGGTATTCCAATACTTAGTCCAAATAATATAGGTGTAAATTCTATAAGCATCATTATTGCTTCGATAAAGCTTGTTCCTAAACTTTCCATAATTCTTGAAAATTTTATTGTATCCTCTTGAACCCTTTGTGAGGCACCCTCAATCTTTCGCGCTTTATCATAAACGCTATGATACCATTCAATCATTGCTGTTCTCCAGCGGAACAAATAATGAGAAGTAAAAAAAGCTACAACAGTAGCTAAAGCCACGTATATACCAGCCAAAGTAATAAAAGATAATAAGCTTGCCCAATATTCTCCAATAGTTATTGAATTTGGAGCAGCTAAAGCTTTTTGTATCATGTCATAGAATTGACCAAACCACTCATTTATCTTAACATCTATTTGTACCTGCACCCAAAGTGAAGATAGTATTATTAGCGAACCAAACCATGACCATAACTGCCATTTTTTTTGTGTAAAAAATTTAAACATTAAAATTATTTAAGAAAGTTATCAGCGTATGATTTTTTAACAGTTTTTCTTTTTTGTGGTTCGATAATTTCAAAATCTATTTTATTTTTTTTTGCATATTCTATTGCTAATTCTTTAGTTGAAAATTCTAAATTTAATTCTGAAAGAGTATTTGAACTTGTTTCCCAACCCATTAAGGGATTAACACCAGCATTTTCTGTTTCAAATTTGATAACCCACTTATCTGCCTTGCCCAAGCCAGACTGCATAGAATTTTTTGTTGGTATATAAATTTTAGCCTTAATCATAAAAATTGGTCGGGGCGGCAGGATTTGAACCTGCGACCCTCTGGTCCCAAACCAGATGCGCTACCAGGCTGCGCTACGCCCCGATTGTGGTACTAATACATTAGATATTGATAATTTCAAAGAATAAAGAACATCAAAAATAAGTCTTTTTTTAAAGAATCGGGTATACAATAAGAATGATCATTACATGTAATAATTGTAATAGAAAATTTGATGTAGAAATAAGTGTCATACCTGACAAAGGAAGATTGCTTCAGTGTAATGGTTGTAACTATAAGTGGTTTTTTAAAAAAGAAATTATAAATAAACCTATTACACCAATTAAAATCAATAAACCAACTGAAGAAATGTTGCTAGATAAGAAGGAGGTGGAGTCCTTAGGCAGTGAAAGCACAGAAACTATAGAGCTCTTAGATAAATCAATTGAAAATGATAATATAATAGAAAATATTTCAATTAAAAACGAGGTTAAAAAAAATAAAAATACAAATCCAAAGATAAACTCTTCAAAAAATAAAAAAAATTATAATATATTAGGTTTAACCATTGTTTTTATAATTTCCTTTGTAGCTCTAATTATTACTCTGGATACTTTCCAAGATCCCATTGGTAAAATTGTCCCAAATATAGATTTTCTACTTTATAATTTATACGAAACTATTAATGATATTGGATTATTTTTAAAAAATTTAATTTAATTTTATGATTAAGACCTTATCAAAACCTTTTAAATGGTTCTTTCAGTTAGAAGCAGCAAGTGGCTTAGTATTGCTAATAGCAGCGATCATAGCTTTAGTAATAAGTAACTCAAATTTTAGTGGATTATATTTTAGTACATTAGAGCAATACTTGTTTATAGGTGTTAATGATTTTGGTTTAAAACTCTCAGTACATCACTGGATTAATGATTTACTGATGGCAATATTTTTTTTCTTTGTAACTTTAGAAATTAAAAGAGAATTTGTTCAAGGAGAATTGTCTAATTTTAAAAAAGCATTATTACCAATAATTGGAGCTGTTGGAGGCATGTTGATACCTGCCCTTTTTTATGTTGGTATAAATTTTGGAAATTCAGAAACACTAAATGGTTGGGCAATCCCATCTGCTACTGATATTGCTTTTTCACTTGGAATTTTATCATTACTTGGCTCAAGAGTTCCTATTTCATTAAAAATTTTCTTAACAGCACTTGCGATAATTGATGACCTTGGTGCTATACTTATAATTGCTTTTTTTTACTCTGGAGATTTAAACATAAGTTATTTAAGCTTAATCTTAATATCTTATATATTTTTATTAATTTTGAATAGATCTGGAGTTAAAATTTTTTCACCTTACTTGATAATAGGTGCTTTCATGTGGTTCTTTACATACAAATCTGGAATTCACGCAACAATTGCCGGTGTACTTTTAGCATCAACAATACCGCATAGAGTTAAAGATAAAGATTTTTCTTTATTGATTAAACTTGAACATGCAATAAGCCCCTATGTGGCTTTTATAATAATGCCAATATTTGCATTTGCTAATGCGGGAGTTTCATTAGAGGGCTTATCTTTTTTATCTTTATTACAACCAGTCCCACTAGGTATTCTTCTAGGATTGTTTGTCGGTAAGCAAGTCGGTGTTATGATTTTTTCTTTTGTTGCCGTTAAAATTGGAGCTGCACAAATGCCTGATAATTCAAGTTGGTTGAGTTTATATGGGGTGTCCGTTTTAACTGGTATTGGATTTACAATGAGTTTATTTGTTGGGAACTTAGCATTTGTAGAAAACATTCAATATATAGATGGAGTAAAAATCGGTGTTTTGGCTGGATCTTTATTATCAACATTATTTGGGTATTTTATATTGCTATTTACTTCAAAAAAGTAATTTATGTTTTACAAAAACTATTTATTAATTTTAATCAGTTTAATTATGTTTTCTTTCTTTGAAAAAGCAGATGCCAAATATGACAAATTATTTTTTGATCTAAGTATTACGAATATAGATAGCGAAGTCATTAATCTAAGTAAATTTAAAGGAAAGACAGTTCTTCTTGTTAATGTTGCAAGCAAATGTGGCTTTACTAAGCAATATACAGGACTTCAAAAACTTTATGAAAAATATAAGGAAGAAGGCTTAGTTGTTCTTGGTGTTCCATCAAATCAATTTGGTGGTCAAGAACCCGGATCTAATAATGAAATAAAAAATTTTTGCGAAACAAATTTTAATATAACCTTTCCAATGACAAATAAAGTTTACGTAAAAGGAGAAAATGCCCATGCCATTTATAAGTGGGCAAAAGAAAATTATGGAAATTCAACAGTTCCAAAGTGGAACTTTCATAAAATTTTAATTAATAAAGAGGGAAAAATTCAAAATACATTCAATTCATTCATCGCCCCACTTTCTGATAAAATTATAAAACAAATAGAATTAGTGTTATAAAATAACAGTCATACCATCGTACCCAGGAATTATGTTTTTTGGTAATTTCTTTTTAAGTTGATCGTAATCAAGATCGCTATGCATATTTGTTAAAATAGTTTTCTGTGGTAAAAGTTTTTTAACTAATTCTAGAACTTGATCTAAATTAAAATGAGCAATATGTTTCCTGTACCACAAACAATCTAAAATCAAATAATCTAGTTTTGTTAACTTTTTATAATCTTTTTTATAAAACAAACTTATATCACTAGCATAAGCTAATTTTTTATTTATTAAATAACAAATACTATTAATTTTCCCATGTTCAACTGGTATTGATTCTATTAAAATCTTTTTATTTTTGTTTAAAAATATATGTTTATTTTTTAAATTATTTAGTTTTAAGGTTGATGGATATCCATATGATGATTTAAAACAATATCTAAAAGTTGAATTTAAATACGTTGAAGTTTTATTATCAGCAAAAACTGGGATTTGTTTTTTATTTATTAAAAAAAATGGACGTAAATCGTTAATACCATGAGTCTGATCTGCATGTAAGTGTGTATAAAATACTTTATCAATAGATCTAATCTTATTTTTTAATAATTGAGATCTCAAATCTGGCGATGTATCTATTAAAATATTTTGATTATTAAATTTTATTAATGCTGAACATCTTGTTCTAAAATTTTTTTTATTATCTAAATTACAGTTACCAGAGTAACCATCTGCTCTTGGTACGCCCATTGAACTGCCACTGCCTAGTATTATAAATTTAATGCTCATTATTAGATTATAAATTAAAGAGGTTATTAAAATTATTTGTGGTTATCTCTGACATTTTTTCTACAGTAGTTTCTTTAATCACAGATAATTTTTCAAGTGTGTATTTTATAAAACTGGGCTCATTTTTCTTGCCTCTCATAGGTATTGGAGCCAAAAATGGACTATCTGTTTCAATAAGAAGTTTTTCCAATGGAATAGTTTTGAATGTATTTTGTAGTTCATTACTATTTTTAAAAGTTATTATTCCACTTGCTGAAAAAAAGGCACCTAATGTAAGTAACTTTTTTGAAAACTCTAAAGAGCCTGTGAAACAGTGCATTAAAATTTTTAAATTCTCATTATTGTATGAACTAAGTAGCTCGAAAGTTTCTTTTTCCGCATCTCTAGAATGAATTATAATAGGTTTATTTAGCTCTATGGAGGCCTCTATATGGGCTTTAAAGCTGTTTATTTGCCTATCTTTGTCACTATGATTGTAGAAAAAGTCCAGACCTGTTTCACCGACACCAATAATTTTTTCATTTTCATTTACACATTTAATTATTGTTTGCTTATCAACCTTATTGTTCTCAGTTTCATGCGGATGTATCCCGTAAGTGCCATAAATAATTTGGTCTTTTTTAACTATAGCTTTAATGTTTTCAAAACTACTAAGTGTTGTGCATATAGTTAAAAGTTTCGTAATGCCAATTTTTTTTGATCTACTTATAACGTCGGATAAGTTTTCGTGTAAAGGTTCATGATCTAAATGACAGTGAGAATCAATCATCTTTTTTTTCTATTTTTTTAAATAAAATATCTATTTTATTAATATCACTTCCTGATTTTAATTGATTGTGAGAAGCGATAGACTCCAAATTTATATCACTCGAACTTAGATTGAATATTTTTAGAGCCTTTTCAATAGAATTTGGAATAATTGGATATAGCATAAATGAAATTTTTCTAATCATTTCTAAGGCGGTATAAACTATTGTATTTAATCTATCTATATCATCTTTTTTTTTCCAAGGTTCTTGATCATTAAAATACTTGTTAGCTTCAAATAAGGCACTTACAATAAAACTTATATAAAAATTTATATTTTGTTTATCAATTTCTTGTCTTAAATTTTTTAAATTTTCTGTAAATTTATTCAACATTACAAGATCATCTTCATTAAAATTTTTAATTTCAGGAACCTTTGAAGAACAATTCTTTTCAGCAAAAGCGGTAACCCGTTGGCACAAATTCCCATAATTATTTGCTAAATCACTATTAATGCAGTCTTCTAATCTGTCCTTTGATATATTTCCATCATTACCAAATGAAACTTCTTTAATTAAGTAATATCGTAATGCATCAAGTCCATATGTATTTATTATATCTATAGGATCTAAAATATTTCCTTTTGATTTAGACATTTTCTCATTACCTGATAAAATCCAACCGTGTCCATAAACTTTATCGGGCAATGGAATTTTAGCAGCCATTAAGAAAGCAGGCCAATATACAGCATGAAATCTTAGAATATCCTTGCCTATTAAATGAACAGATGCTGGCCAAAATTTTTTAAATAATGTATCGCTGGTGTCAGGATAGTTAAGCGCACTAATGTAATTAGTAAGAGCATCCAACCAAACATATATAACATGGTCAGCGTTACCTGGAACTTTAATGCCCCATGAAAAAGCCTTACGACTTATAGATAAGTCTTTTAAACCACCTTTTACAAAATTAACTACTTCATTCTTTCTCGATTTTGGTAAAATAAAATCAGAGTTTTTTTCATAATAATCTAGAAGTTTATCTTGCCATTTTGATAGTCTGAAAAAATATGACTCTTCTTCAATCCACTCGACTAGAGAGCCAGAAGCTTCAGCTATTTTACTTCCATCTTTATCAATTATTTCATCTGCAGTATAAAAAGCCTCATCAGAAACAGAGTACCAACCTGAATATTTTGATAGATAAATGTCATCATTTTTTTCAAGTTCTGACCATAAATGTTGAACGGTTTTTTTATGCCTTTCTTCTGTTGTTCTAATGAAATCCGTGTTTGATAAGTTCAATGTTTTTGAAAGATCCCTAAAGGTTTGACTAATTTGATCACAAAATTCAAGAGGATTTATATTCTTATTTTCAGCTGCACGTTGAATTTTTAAACCATGCTCATCAGTACCTGTTAGAAAATGAACATCAAAACCATCTATACGCTTAAAACGCGCAAAAAAATCTGCAATTATACTTGTATAAGCATGACCCATGTGAGGCTTTGCTGAAGGGTAGTAAATTGGTGTTGTTATGTAGTAGTTTTTATCCATTTAATAATTTTGATTTAAATTCTAAAAATAAGCTTTCTTCATCAAGGTTAAATTTTTCAGTATTGTGAATTTTATTTAAAAAATTATGGTAAAAACTTAGTAAAGAATTTTTTGTACTAGTTAATTTGTACTCCTTTAAAAAAAACAATTCAATAAAGTTAATTAATAAGGTTCTTACATATTTATTTTTTTTATAATATCCACTATCTATTAATAAATTTAAAAAATTAATTAATGTATAGTTCTTAAGATCAATATTTTTATCTTTAGAAAAATTGATTAAACTAATAATTTCACCAGGTGTATTATAGAAATTGATTAAATCGTGATTAATTAGATCAAGTATATTTTCACCCAATATTTGATTTGAAACATTCATGCATTCATTAAAAGTAAAATTAATTTTAAATATTAAACACCTTGATCTTAATGTTGGTAAAATATTTTTTTCAATATTATTAATTAAAATAAAAAAGATATTTTCATTAGGTTCTTCAATAACTTTGAGCAATGCGTTAACTGAGTTTTTATTAAGATTTTCAATATTATCGATCAATATAAATCTCGCCATGTTATTAAATGTAGATTTATTAGTATATGTTATCATTTCTCTAATTTGTGCTACATCAATATTTTTTTTGTCATTTAATAAGTCAATTAGATAAAAATTAGGATGTGCATTATTCTGTAGTAATTTAAATGATCTATTATTTTCATTAATAATAAAATTGCTTGAATCGTATTTAAACTCTTCATCATTTGATAATATATAATTTACAATATGATAAGCCAATGTTGATTTACCCAGTCCCTTTTTCCCCGATAATAATATTTTAGTAGGCATTTTTTTTTCATCGTAAAGTTTGGTGATCACATTAAAAAAGTGATTCATTCCATATAATTTTTTGTTGTCAGAAGGCTTTATTTCCATATTTAAATCAAATCATTAATTTTATTTAATATAATTTTTTCATTATCATTAATGTCTAGATTTGAATCAATTTTCATATACTTTTTAGGATTTGTTTTATAAATTTTTATGAAGCCCCTCTGGACCTTCTCATAAAAAATATTATTAAACTTATCGTATCTATTTAAATTTTTTCTTTTCATTAATCTTTTTTTCATATTTTCTTGATTAACTATGTTTAAAAAAGTGAAATCAATATTTATGTTTTTTAACAAGTAATCATTAATATTCTTAATAAATTTAAGTTTTATACCCATGCCATAATGTTGGTATGCAATTGTAGAATCTTTAAATCTATCAATTAATATAATTTGTTTTCCAATATTTTTTTTTATTAATTCTAAATTTTCACTTCTTGCAGACAAATATAATAATAAATCAGTATATTTGTTAAATGTTGATTTATTATTAAGTATAAGCTTTCTTATTTTTTCAGCATTTTTACTTCCACCAGGCTCTCTAATTTGGATAAATTTTTTATTATTTTTTTTTAAATATTTAGCAACATTGTTAATATGGTGAGATTTTCCAGTCCCCTCAATTCCCTCAAATACTATGATAGGTTTTTTAGACATCGCCCCAAATTAAAAAATTAATTGATTTCATTAACCTAGTAAATACATTTAATTTTTTAACATCTTCAAAAGCAAATAAATCGTACTCTTCTATGAGTTCATCTTTATAGATAACTTTTAACTTACCTAAAACATCATCTTTTTTAATAGGTGCTTGAATTGGGCCACTGTAAGTTATGGACACTTTTAAAAACTTTTTACGTGCCTTTGGTATTGTTTTATAAATATCAACATTAACATATGCAGCAACAGTACTTTTTTTACCAAGCCAAACATCAAGATTTTCTATTGGAGTATTCGATTTTGCAATTTCAATTAAATCAAAACTTGTTAGCCCCCATGTTAAAAGTTTTGCACTTTCTTTAGATCTGTCATTTTTAGTATTAAATCCACTCCCAACTGCTATCAATCTTCTTCCATTTCTATATACCGAGGAAGCTAATGAATATTTTTCAACAGCTAAATATCCAGTTTTTATCCCATCGGCACCAAGGCTTTTATATAAAAGTGGATTTCTATTGCCTTGACTAATGGCGTCACCACCGGTTCTATCCCAAGTAAATTCTTTTTCTGCAAAATATTTATATTCTTCAGGAAATTCTTTGATAAGATAATTAGACATAATCATAATATCTCTAACAGTTGAAACATTTTCAGTATTATTTATCCCTGATGAATTAGCAAAATTTGTATTTTCCATACCTAATTCTTTAGCTTTAGATGTCATCATAATAGCAAATTCATCTTCTGTGCCAGCTATACCCTCGGCTAAAGCAACACAAGCATCATTACCAGAAGCAATTATTATTCCTTTAAGTAAGTTTTCTACGCTTACTTCATCCCCAACCATTATAAACATCGAAGAATAGCCCGCTGAAGACAACCTCCAAGCATTTTCAGAAACTAAAAATTTTTCATCTAGATTCAAATCACCACTCCTTATTAGATCAAAAGCTATAATAGCAGTCATAATTTTTGTCATTGAAGCTGGATATATAGATTTATCTGGATCCTTTTCGTACAATATTTCACCTGAGAGGTAATCTTGTAATATCGCAGTTCTTGCTTTTATATCAAATGCAGCATTTCCGTTACAAGCAAATATTATTGTTATTATTATTGTTAAAAATTTTATTTTAATCATTTTTTATAAATTCAATATTTTCAAATTCTAGTATGCTTACAGCATTATATGATTTTTGTAGAGAATTAATGTCACTAAAAGGACCTAAATAAACTCTATATTTTTTATCTGAAATTTTTTGAATTTTAGTATTTTCAATTAGGTTCTCAGTCCTGATTCTCTCTACCATTAATAATGCTGTGTCGTTAAAATAAAAATCTCCAATCTTTATTATGTAAGAAAATTTTGTAATGGAATTATTTTCATTATTTTTTTTAACCAAATTTAAATCGTTAATACTTATGTCATTAACAGGCGCTTTAACTGCAACACTTTTTTCTTCATCATAAGTTTTTGCCTTTTTGGCTATGAAAAGCGAATTTTCAAGTATTTCTAAAATTTCAACATAAGGTTGGTTTGTATCTAGATCCAACTCTTCCACTATTCTCATCGATAATACAGAGTTATTAAAGGAAGGATATTTTGAATTTTTTCCCACTGTAGCTATTAAAGATTTATTATTTAAAATATTTGTAATTTTAACCTGTGTATTAGTTTTTAAATTTTTTTGAAATATCACTAAACTACGATCATCAATTTTTTTATTAACAATTTTTTGTTTATAAAGTTTTTTGTCATAAACTAATGCAAATCCTTTATTTGAGTATGCATTAACAATAACAGCATTTTTCCCATTATAGACTAAGGTTCCTGTTGTGCAATTTGCTAAAAATATCAGAATAGTAATAAATAAAATATTTTTATAAAGCATTTTCAAACTTTTCTTTTAGTGTGCATACTGCTAGACCAAATCTTAAAGATCTATTCCATTGAAGTATTTTTTCGTAATTTTCAAAAACAATGTAAGCAGGTTCTAAATTTTCAGAATTTGGAATTATATCTTTGTCTGGAGTGATGATGGATGCAACTAAATTGTCATCTATTGTATTAATTTCCTTACCCTTAATATATTTTTTTAAGAATTTAAATCTATTTTTATTATGCAGTTTTTTAGCTGAAGTATTTAATAGTTTTTTTGGAACATCTTTAGTTAAATTAACTTTAATAAAGCATGGTTGATTTTTCTTCCATCCAATTTGGTTTATATAATTAGCTGCAGATGCAAAAGAATCTTTTGTTGATTTAAGTTCAATTATATTATTTCTATCATAATCAATAGCATACTGTTCTATAGTAGAGGGCATAAACTGAAAGTTTCCGAAAGCACCCGCCCAAGATCCATATAAGATAGCGTGATCAATTTTTTTAGATTCTACTAACTGAAGAATAGTAATAAGCTCTTTTGTAAAAAATTCAGATCTTCTCTTATCGAAACTCAATGTCGCCAGTGATGATAAAATATCCATTTTACCAACATATGTGCCAAAATTTGTCTCTATACCCATTAAGGCAAGTAATAAGCTTTTTTCTACTGAAAAATTATTATCAATTGAATTTATGAAGCTTTCGTTTGATATGTATAATTTTTTACCTTGTTTAACTTTTTGATTAGATGATCTCTTAGATATATAAGTTTTGGTATCCTCATAAAATTCAGGTTGAAAACGATCATACTTGATTACCTTAGGTAAAAAAACAACATCAGACATTGCCATATTAAAAGTTAATTCAGAAATGTTATTTTTTAATGCATGAACTTTAAATTTTTTTAACCAATCATTAAATGAATCATCATTTGCACATAAAGCACCATTGATGAAGAATAAAAATAGAATTATAAAATATCTAATTATTTTCATATAAATCTTTTAAATAAATAAATACAGCAATCCAGATTAAAATGAAACTTACTAACTTTGTGATTGAAAAAGGCTCATTATAATAAAAAAACCCCAGTATAAATTGAAAAGTAGGCGTTATGTAGAATATCATACCAGTTGCACCCAAGCCACACAACTCAACACCCCGAACATACAAAAATAGTGGAATTACCGTCATTGGTCCAGCTAATAATAGTAAAAACATTAATGAAGGATTTGAAAAAGTAAAATCATTTAATCCTTCTTGAACAATTAGATAAAAAGCAACTAAAGCAAATGGTAAAATAAAAAGACTTTCAATTAAAAGACCAACATCTGTATCAACATTTATTTTTTTTCTCAGTAAGTTATAAAAGCCCCAACTTAAAGCAACAGCTATTCCCACCCAGGGTATAGCTTTAAAATTAATAAAAATTAAAAAAATTATTGATACTAAAACTAATACAATTGAAATTACTCTTTTAGTGTTTAATTTTTCTTTAAAAAAAATAAACCCTAAAAAAACACTTAATATTGGCATTATAAAATATCCAAAACTTGCATCTATAATTTGATTATTGGATATAGCATAAATCCAAACTGCCCAATTTGTAAATATCAGCAGTCCTGAAAAAAAAAGTGTTACTAAATTTTTAGAATTCTTAATAATATCAAAAAAAATATTCCATTTTGAAAAATAAAATGTCGATATTAACAATGTTAATGAAGTCCAAACAGTTCTATGTATTACAACCTCAATATGACCAGCAAAAGATATATACTTAAAATAAATTACTCCAAATACACCCCACCAAAATGAACCTAGAGCCGTTAGTGTAATGCCTTTGTTAAAGTCGTTATTTTTCATTAAATTAAAAGAATAAGGATATAATTCATTAATTGAGTAATTTGTCTATTTTATTGTTGAATTAATAAATTATAATTATAAAACCTTGCTTACGGAGAGATGGCAGAGCGGTTGAATGCACCGGTCTTGAAAACCGGCAAAGGGGCAACTCTTTCCTGAGTTCGAATCTCAGTCTCTCCGCCACTATTCACTTATATATTTATAATTTTTAAATAGTTCTGTAATTTTATTTTGTTTAATTTCAATTGTTAGCTGTAAACCCTGGTTAAGTTTGTAAAGATTTTCATCATCACAATCAAACAAATCACAGAGAAGGATTAACTCTTCATCTAATAATTGATTAATATATTTTTTAGTGAATGCACCTAATAAACTATCCATTTCCTTCGTGCCTCTATAATTTGCACGATAAATTATTTTTTTTTTTAAATCCTTTATATTAATAATCATAGATTTTATTATATTGTATCTAGCATGAAAAATAAGAATAATTATGATTATTTATTAGCAGATCTGACTAAATTAAATGGTGTGGGTAAAAAAACCATGGAAATTTTAAAGAAAAAAAAAGTTAATAATATTTTTGACTTATTGTGGAGATTACCCAAGTCATACACAGATAGAACTTTGGTAAATAAAATTTGTGATCTTCAAATTGGTGTAATTCAAACAATTAGAATAGTTCCATTAAAGTATCAATTTCCAAGAGTTAGAAATTTACCAAATAGAGTTAATTGTCTTGATGAAACTGGAAAAATTGATTGTATATTTTTTAATAGCCACGAGGGTTATGTGCGAAAGATTTTACCTTTAAATGAAGAAGTAACAATTAGTGGAAAGATAAGCAATTATAAAGGAAGATACCAAATAACAAACCCCACCTATATTTCACAAGACAGTTCATTAATAGAAACTGTAGATAGTAAATACTCATTAACAGAGGGTATTACAGAAAAAATTTATAGTAAAATTATCAATCAAATTCTAAAAAACTTGCCTATTTTAACAGAGTGGCATGACAAGGACATATTAAAAATCTTTAATAATGAAAGCTGGAATGATGCTATACTTAAATTACATGATCCAAAAAACATTGAGAATTATAAATCAGATTTTTATAAAAGACTTGCATACGATGAAATATTAGCTTCATTTTTAGTTAATTCAGAAATTAGAAAAAAAATTAAAAAGATTAAAAAAGTTTCCAAAAAATTTACTAAAAAAGCCCATAATAATATTATTGATAAACTAAATTTTAATCTTACGAATGATCAAAAAAAATCATTAGATGATATTAATACTGATTTAAATTCTAAAAGTAAAATGTTTAGACTTTTGCAGGGTGACGTAGGTAGTGGAAAAACTATTGTTGCATTAATTTCTTCATTAAGTGTTATTAGTTCAGGTTTTCAAGTTGCATTATTAGCTCCTACTGAAATACTAGCTAGACAGCATTACGCATTAGCAAAAAAATTATTTCCAAGAAATATCAGTATTGAATTCCTTTCAAGCAAGAATCAAAATATTGAAAAAAAGAGAATTGTTAAAGAGTTAGTGGATAATAAAATTCACATGGTTTTTGGAACACATGCAATTTTTCAAAAAAAAATAATTTTTGCAAACCTCGGTTATATTATTATTGATGAACAGCATAAATTTGGTGTCAGGCAAAGAAAGCTTTTATCTGATAAAGGTGGTGATAATTGTGATGTTCTTTTAATGTCAGCAACACCAATACCAAGAACATTAACCATGTCTGTTTATGGTGATATGGATATTTCTATTATTAGAGAAAAACCAAGTAATAGGAAGGAAGTTAAAACTTATAGCAAGTTAGAGAGTAAAATAGACGATGTTATTAAATTTGTTAAAAAAGAAATAAAAGATGGGAATCAAGTTTTCTGGGTATGCCCATTAATAGAGGAATCTAAAAAATTAGACCACCAATCATCTGTTAATAAATATAAATTTCTTAGTGAATTATTTCCTAATGATGTTGCTTTACTTCATGGAAAAATTGAGAATGAAGAAAAAGAAGAGATATTGAATAAATTCTTAAATAAAGAATATTCAATTTTAGTTTCAACAACAATCATAGAAGTTGGTATCGATTTTCCTAACGCTAATGTAATTATAATTGAGAATGCTAATAAGTTTGGTTTATCCCAGTTACATCAACTAAGAGGAAGAGTTGGCCGTGGCACTAAACAAGCTAGCTGTATACTAATGTTTAAGTCTAATTTAAGTGTTAATGCTAAAAAGAGAATTAATATCTTAAAGAATTCAAATGATGGATTTGAAATTTCTGAGGAGGATATGAAGTTAAGAGGTTTTGGTGATTTGCTTGGATTTAAACAAAGTGGTGTAAAAAATTATAAATTAGCAGATCCTATTCAAAATGAAGACCTTTTTTTAATGGCAGAAAAACAAATTAGAAAAATAGAATTAGAAAATATCAATATTGATAAATATAAAGCATTACTCAAATTATACGATCAAGCAGATATAATTAATGATATGGTTTAGTTTTTAGGTATGGAAGTTCCTGCTGAAACTATGAACTTTGAAGCCTCTTCAAATGTCATATCTAAGTAAATTAAATCATCTTTTGGAATCATGAGCAAAAAACCACTTGTCGGATTTGGAGTTGTTGGCACAAAGACATTTATAAGATTAATATTAGTTTTAGATTTAATCTCACCAGTATTTTCCTTGGTGGCAAATCCCACTGCCCACGAGCCTTTTCTTGGATATTCTACCAAAACAACACTTTTTTTATTACCCTCTTGATTTCTAAAAGAGTCAGTCATTTGACCTATAGCTGAGTAAATAGTTCTTAAAATGGGTATTCTTTTAAATAGATCGTCAATTATTTGTAAAAACTTTTTTCCTAAAAATGATAACGAAAGTCCCCCAATAATTGTAATAAACATAATTGTTAAAATTATCTCTATACCAGGAATAGAGTAAGGAAGATATGTGTTTGGGTTAAGCCCGGAAGGAATTAACTTTGTTGAAAGATTAATTAAGAATTTACTTAGATAAAGCGTAAATCCTATTGGCACCAAAACAATAACACCTGTAAAAAAGTAGTTTCTTAATTTTAAAGCAATTGATTTTTTCTTCTTAATGGGCATAAATAATTTAGTTATAACTGGAATATATAACATATGAAATTGCTATAATAAAAAGCACTGTTAAAATTTTATTGTTTAAATTCATATAAGTTTATACTTATATAAATATCAATAATTTATTAAAATGAATAGAAGAAAATTTTTAAGTTACATGGGGTGTGGTTGTACTGGATTAATGTTTAATGCTTGCTCTAAGACACCTATTACTGACAGAAGACAATTTAAAATAATTCCTGAATCAAAATTAAATGCACAAGCTGCAGAAATTTATGAAAAAGTTAAAGAAAAAGAGAAAATGAGTGATGATAAAAAAACACTCAATGAAATTAAGGATATTGGTAAGAGAATGGAAGATTCTATATCAGAATATTTCTCTAGGTCAGATATTGAAGATCCAACGGCTAGTTTTGATTGGGAATATATACTAATTGACAATAAAAAAGTTAAAAATGCATGGTGTATGCCGGGCGGCAAAATTGCTATCTATACAGGCATTTTAGATGTCACTAAAAATACAAACGGATTAGCAGCAGTAATGGGTCATGAAATTTCTCATGCCGTTGCAAAACATTCTATAGAGAGAGCTAGTCGAGGTGTATTATTAAATACCGGTACACAATTGATTGATATCTTTTCTGGAGGAAAATTATCTCAAGTTAATAGAGTTACAGGAATGAATACAGTTGGTCTCTTATCCCAGATAGGTATAATGAACCCATTTAGCAGAACACAAGAAAGTGAAGCTGATTATTTAGGTATGATTTTTTCATCATTATCAGGATATGATATAAGAGAGACTAAAAAACTTTGGGAGAGAATGAAAGCATCAAAAAAAGGTAAGGAAATTTCAGAGTTTATGAGCACCCACCCATCATCAGATACAAGAATTAAGAACTTAACTGAATGGGAAAATGATATAATTCTAGATTATCCCCCAATAATAATAGGTTAGAGTTTTTGGTGAGCCCTGATGGACTCGAACCATCGACCCATTCCTTAAAAGGGAATTGCTCTACCAACTGAGCTAAGGGCCCACATAGAAATTAATAAAGTCGAAATAAATATTTTTATTTAATTTTAAAAAGAAACTTTTGGTGAAGTCTTCTTTAAAATTTTTAAATTTCTTTACACTTAAAAATCTAAACAATAAAAAAATATCTAAACTTAAATAATTTTTATTACCAAAAAACAATTATTTATTCCATAACTTGAGGAATTGCAAATATTTAAATTACAACTTATCAATGTATTCATCGTGAAATTTATCAAATGTTCCTTTTTTGATATTTTCTCTAATAGCAGACATTAATTCTTGGTAAAAATTGATATTATGAAGAGTAAGCAGTGTTGATCCTAATATTTCATTTGTATTAAAAAGATGATTTAAATAGTTTTTTGAATACATATTTAAGCTTAAGTTTAAACAATTACCATCTAGTGGCTTGTTATCACTTTTAAATTTATTATTTTTAATATTTAAACGTCCGTTCCAAGTGAAAGCTAAGCCTGTTCTACCAGCTCTTGTTGGCATTACACAGTCAAACATATCAACACCTCTTTTAACCGCACCCAGAATATCAGCAGGTGTTCCAACGCCCATTAGATATCTGGGTTTATTATTTGGCATAGCTTCTTTAATATCATCCAATGTATTAAACATTTCATTTTGAGTCTCCCCTACAGCCAATCCTCCTATAGCGTATCCATCAAAATCAATTTTTTTCAGAGCATTAAGTGATTTAATTCTTAGGTCTTTAAATAAACCTCCCTGAACTATTCCAAATAATCCTTTGTGAGGGTTTAGCCCAAAAGCTATTTTTGATCTTTCTGCCCAATATATCGATAATTCCATTGATTTATTAATAACATTATAGTCTGTAGTTTTTTTGGGACACTCATCCATAATCATTACTATGTCTGAATTTAGACCTTTTTGTACTCTTATGCTTTCTTCAGGGCTTAATACAAATTTTTTTCCATCAACATGAGAATTAAAAATTGCACCTTTTTCTCTATCGACTTTGTTTAATTTTGAAAGTGACATAACCTGAAAACCACCAGAGTCAGTTAGTATTGGAAGTTTACAATTCATAAACTTATGAAGACCACCAGCTGAAATTATTCTATCAACACCAGGTCTAATCATTAAATGATATGTATTAGATAGTATTATTTCAGAACCAGTTTTAATAACATCATCGATTAAACAAGCTTTAACAGTAGCTTGAGTCCCGACAGGCATAAAAGCAGGAGTTTGAATATCTCCTCTGTGAGTTTCAATTAAACCTGCTCTAGCAAACTTATCATTAATAATGACATTAAATTTAAAATTTTTTAATGCCATAAATGTATGTAGATTTTATTTAAAGCTAATAATTTTATCCGGGTCAGAAACAGATCCGTTATCATCTGAATCGCCTTTTTTAATTTTATCAACTAACTCCATGCCCTCAACAACTTTACCAAAAACTGTGTACTGTCTATCCAGAAATGACGATTCTTTAAAACAAATAAAAAATTGGCTATTAGCACTATTTGGGTTCTGTGATCTTGCCATAGACAATGTTCCCCTTTCATGAGGTAGATCACTAAATTCTTCCTTAAGATCGGGTAATTCAGATCCGCCCTGACCAGCTCTTTTTAAATCAAAATCATCATTAGATGAGTTACCAAATTTAACGTCTCCGGTTTGTGCCATAAAACCATCTATAACTCTGTGAAAAACAACACCATCATATTTACCTTCTTCAGCAAGTTGTTTAATTCTTTTAACGTGATTTGGTGCTACATCTTCAAAAAGTTCAATTTTAATGTCTCCATCTTTAAGTTTTAAAATCATAATATTCTCCTCTGCAATTGTATGGTTAGTTAGTGTAATAAATAAGATTAAAAATTTTGTTATAAATTTATTCATATTTTACTTTTAGCGATTTTATAGTACTTTTTGTAGTAAATTTTTTAATATCTCCACCTAATCTTATTATTTCTTTTACAAATCTTGAAGAAATAATTTGATTTTCAACATCTGACATTAGAAAAATTGTTTCTATATTGTTATTCAATTTTCTATTCATTCCAGCTAATTGGAATTCGTACTCAAAATCAGATACAGCCCTTAAACCTCTTAAAATAATATTAGATTTGTATTTTTTGCAAAGATCAGTTGTTAAAGAAGTGAAAGAAATAACTTCAATTTTTTTTTTATCTAATTTTAAATCAGAAAATAGTGCTTTTTTAATTATTTCAATTCTTTCCACCGGATTAAAAAGATAATTTTTATTAGCACCATCAGATGCAGCAACAATAACTTTATCAAATAATTTTAAAGCTTTTTTAATAACATCAATATGACCGAAGGTAATTGGATCAAATGTACCGGGGTATATGACAACTTTTTTCATTAAGCCAAGTTATCATCAATTTTTATTGCCGAAACTACTTTTTCATCTCCAGATAATTTAATAATCCTAACACCTTGCGTATTCCTACCGGCAGTTCTGATTTCTTTCACGGCAACTCTAATGACTCTACCTTTGTTAGTAGATATCATTACTTCATCACCTTCAAATACTGGGAATGAAGAACATATATTACCATTTCTTGGAGAATTGATTATACCAATAATACCCTTACCACCTCTATTAGTTACCCTATAATCGATATTAGAAGTTTTCTTTCCATAGCCATTTTCTGTTATAGATAATATTAACCTTTCTTTTGCGGCTAATTCAGTTTTGCTATTATTGTTTTTTTTACCTTTTTCTTGATTAACAATAGATAGTGAAACTATTTCATCATTAGGAGCTAAATCAATACCTTTAATACCTTTAGAAGATCTTCCTTTAAATATTCTAAGTTTTTTAGATTCAAACCTTATACATTTTCCATTTTTAGTACTTAACATAATATCTTGGTCGTCCTTACAAATTTTTACACCTACAATCTTATCATTCAGGTCTAGTTTCATTGCAATTTTTCCACCTGAATTAATAGATGAAAAATCTTCAAGATTATTTTTTCTTATCTTTCCTTTTGCTGTAGCAAATACTATTTGTAAGTTTTTCCAGTCATTCTCATCTTCAGGAAAAGGCATTATTGAGCTAATTGATTGGTGATTTTTTAAGGGTAAAATATTGAATAAAGATTTACCTTTTGACGTAGTTGATCCTTCGGGAATTTTCCATGCTTTAATTTTATAAACGAGACCTTCTGTCGAAAAGAAGAGAACAGATGTATGTGTGTTAACTGATAATGTCTGCACAACAGAATCTTCATCTCTTGTAGTAATGCCAGATTTTCCTTTACCACCTCTTTTTTGTTGTTTTAGATTACTTAAGGCACCTCTTTTGATGTATCCCTGAAATGTTACTGTAATAATTACAGACTCTTTTTGAATAGTTTCCTCAATATCATAATTTAATATTGCATCAATAATTTTAGTTCTTCTTGGTACTGCAAATTTTTCTTTAATACCTGTAAGCTCTTCACTAATAACTTTTAAAAGTTCTTTTTTTGAATTAATGATTTTTTTAAATCCTTTAATTAAGTCAGCTAATTTTTTTATTTCAACTTCAATCTCATTTATTCCTAAAGCTGTTAATTTTTGAAGTCTAAGCTCTAAAATTGCAACAACCTGTGGATCAGATAGTGAGTATAAATTTTTACCTTTTTTATCTTCAACTAATGAAATCAATTTTAAAGATTTATTAATTTTCCATTTAGTGGCTAATAAAGATTTTTTTGCATCATCAGGGGTCTTTGATGATCTAATAATTTTTATAATTTTATCTAAATTTTCAACAGACACAGATAAGCCAATTAATATATGAGCTCTATCTTCTGCTTTTTTTAAATCAAATTTAGTTTTTTTTATTACAACGTCTTCACGGAATGTTAAAAAATTAGTTAAAAAATCTTTTAAATTACAAATTTTTGGTTTTCCATCTACAATTGCAAGAGTGTTAAAACCGAAAGAGCTTTCAATCGATGTATTTTTATAAAGTTGTCTTTTTATTGTTTCAGGCTCAACACCATTTCTCAAGTCAATGGCAACTCTGATACCTTCCCTATTTGATTCATCTCTTATATCTTTAATACCTTCTATTTTTTTCTCTCTTACCAGCTGGGCAATTCTCTCATTTAGAACTGATTTATTCACTTGGTATGGCACAGATGTTATGACAAGTCTTTCTCTCCCATTTTTTTGAGTTTCGACACTAATTTCACCTCTAATTTTAAAAGAGCCTCTACCGACATTATAACCAGCTTTAATAATTTCTTTTCCTATAATAACACCTCCTGTTGGAAAATCAGGTCCAGGTATATGTTTCATTAAATCTTTAATCTTAACATCTTTGTTTTCAATTAAAGCTAACGTGCCATCTATAATTTCACCTAAATTATGAGGAGGAATACTTGTCGCCATTCCAACGGCAATACCACCGGCACCGTTTACTAATAAATTAGGATATTGAGCTGGCAAAACAGAAGGTTCTTTTTCTGTTTCATCGTAATTGCTTTTATAATCAACAGTATTTTTTTCTATGTCATCAATTAGGTATTGAGAAACTTTAGCTAATCTTGTTTCTGTATATCTCATGGCAGCAGCTGGATCACCATCTATAGATCCAAAATTACCTTGTCCTTGAACTAATGGTAAACTCATTGAAAAATCTTGAACCATTCTAACAAGAGCATCATAAACAGACTGGTCGCCATGAGGATGATATTTACCAATAACATCACCAACAATTCTTGCTGATTTTCTAAATTGTTTTGACCAATCATAGCCTCCTTTATACATTGCAAATAATATTCTTCTGTGAACTGGCTTTAGTCCATCCCTAACATCCGGAAGTGCTCTACTAACAATTACGCTCATTGCGTAAGAGAGGTAAGACGAGCTCATTTCGTCATGCATTGAAATGAGTTTTATATTTTTATCTTTAGGTATTTCTGTATCTTTCATAGAAACTAAAATGGAATTTCATCATCCATATCATTTGAAGTCTGAGGACTGTCTTCAAAATTATTAGCAGGTGTTTGAGTATTATCATTTTGAATGCCACCACCACCTGAGTTTCCACCACCCAACATAGTAAGGGAAGAGTTATATCCTTGAATTATAATCTCAGTCGAGTATTTATCCTGGCCAGACTGTTCATCTTTCCATTTTCTAGTTGTTATTTGTCCTTCAACATAGATTTGTGCACCTTTTTTTAGATATTGTTGAACAACATTTACTAAACCATCGTTGAATACAACTATACGGTGCCATTCTGTTTTTTCTTTTTTTTCACCCGTAGTTTTATCTTTCCAAGATTGGCTTGTTGCTAAACTTAACCTCGCAACGCTTTTGCCATTTACCATTTGTTTGATTTCGGGGTCTGCGCCTAAACGCCCAATTAATAATACTTTATTTAAACTTCCAGCCATAATATTTATACGTGTTTATTTATTTATTTAGTTTTATATCACAATATAAACTCAATATTAATTTTATTAATTTAAAGCAACTAAAATTATGATCAAAAAGATAGTTATCAAGGGTGCAAAAGAACATAATTTAAAGAATGTATCGGTTGAAATACCGAAAGATCAATTTGTTGTAATTACTGGTCTTTCTGGTTCAGGAAAATCCTCACTAGCATTTGATACAATCTATGCTGAGGGACAAAGAAGATATGTTGAAAGCTTATCAGCCTATGCACGTCAATTTTTGGATAAAATGAAAAAACCAAACGTTGATCTTATCGAAGGATTGAGCCCAGCTATAGCAATAGAACAAAAAAATACATCTAAGAACCCAAGATCAACTGTTGCTACGGTAACAGAAATTTATGATTACATGAGAGTACTTTACGCTAGAGCTGGCATACCCTACTCACCTTTCACTGGTAAACCAATAACCTCGCAAACAATCACTCAGATTGTTGATTTAATAAAAAAATTACCAAAAAAATCTACGATTTATATTTACGCTCCAGTAGTTAGAGGTCGTAAAGGTGAATATAGAAAAGATATTTTAAGCTACAAAAGAAGAGGTTTTAGAAAAATTAAAATTGACGAGGTGCTTTATGATATCGAAAAAGCTCCAGAACTAGATAAAAAAATTAAACATGATATTTCAGTTTTAGTTGACAGAATTGTTTTAAACTCAAATCTTGGAAATCGATTAGCTGAAAGTATTGAGACAGCTGTAAATTTATCAAATGGCTTAGTATTTGTTGAATATGAAGATGAAACCTTACCGCAAAAATTTAGAAAAATTGAAAAATTAATTTACTCTACAAAATTTGCATGTCCAGAAAGTGGTTTTACAATCGAAGAAATTGAACCAAGACTTTTTTCTTTTAATAGCCCATATGGAGCTTGTGCTGAGTGTGAGGGAATAGGTATAAAATTAAATGTAGATCCAAATTTAGTAATTCCTGATGAAAAAAAAAGCATAGCAGATGGCGCTATAGAACCATGGGCTAAATCAACAACTCTATATTATGCTCAAACCTTAGCCTCTATTGCTAAACATTATGGATTTTCCTTAGATGAAAGATGGAAAAAATTACCCAAAAAATTTAAAGATGTAATTTTATTTGGTTCAGACGAAGAAGAAATAAAATTTCTCTATGATGATGGATATGAAAAGTACTCTCATAAAAAAACTTTTGAAGGTGTCATAAATAATCTTGAAAGAAGATTTCTTGAATCTGATAGTGAATGGAAAAGAGAAGCAATAGCTGAATATCAATCTGATTCCGCATGTGAAGGATGTGAAGGTAATAGATTAAAAGAAGAAGCTTTATGTGTTAAAATTGATGATCAAAATATAAGCGATGTAACGAAAAAATCTATTTTAGATGCTGCTAATTGGTTTAAGGGTCTTGAACAAAATCTTGATAAAAGACAATTTAAGATAGCAGAACATATTCTAAAAGAAATCAATGAGAGATTAACGTTCCTTTTAAATGTTGGTCTTGAATATCTAACGTTATCAAGGGAGTCAGGGACTCTTTCTGGTGGCGAAGCTCAGAGAATTAGACTTGCCTCACAAATTGGCTCAGGATTAACAGGGGTATTATATGTTCTTGATGAACCCTCTATAGGATTGCATCAAAAGGATAATATTAAATTAATTAATGCATTAAAAAGACTTAGAGACTTAGGAAATACAGTTATCGTTGTTGAGCATGACACAGAAACTATGGAGAACGCCGATCATATAATAGACTTAGGACCAGAAGCCGGTACTAACGGCGGTGAGATTATTGCACAAGGTACTTATAACGAGATACTTAAAAATAAAAATAGTATCACTGGTCAATACCTATCTCATAAAAAATATATAGAAATTCCAAGGACTAGAAGACTTGCAAAAAATGGAAGGTTTGTAGAAATTAATGGAGCAAGTGGAAATAATTTAAATAATGTAAATCTTAAAATTCCAACAGGAAGCTTTACTTGTATAACTGGAGTTTCTGGCAGTGGTAAATCTACTTTAATATTACAAACGTTATATCACGCATTAAATCTGACCTTGAATAACAAAGCCAGAAAAGTTCCAAAAGCATTTAAAGGCTATAAAGGTGTTGAGCTTATAGATAAGATAATTGATATAGATCAATCACCTATTGGGAGAACACCGAGATCAAATCCAGCTACTTATACAGGAGCTTTTGGCCCTATTAGAGATTGGTTTACAGCGTTACCTGAATCAAAAACAAGAGGATATAAGCCTGGAAGGTTTTCATTTAATGTTAAAGGTGGAAGATGTGAAGCTTGTGAAGGTGATGGTGTGATTACTTACGAAATGCACTTCTTACCTGATGTATATATACAATGTGATGAATGCAAGGGAACTAGGTACAACAGAGAAACTCTTGAAATAAAATTTAAAGATAAAAGTATAGCCGATGTATTAAATATGTCCGTTGATGAAGGATGTGAATATTTTGAAAACATTTCAAATATAAAAACTAAGCTATTAACATTAAAAAAAGTTGGACTTGGTTATATAAAAATTGGACAGCAAGCTACAACACTTTCTGGAGGTGAGGCTCAACGTATTAAGTTAGCCAAGGAACTGTCAAAAAGATCTACAGGAAGAACTATGTACATATTGGATGAACCGACAACAGGTCTTCATCAGCATGATATTAAAAAATTATTAGAAATATTGCACACATTTGTTGCATTAGGAAATACAGTTGTTGTTATTGAGCATAATTTAGATGTAATTAAAACAGCTGACTATATTGTAGATATGGGTCCTGAAGGTGGTGTCAAAGGTGGAAATATTATCGCAGAGGGCAAACCTGAGGATATTATCAAAATAAAAGGTAGCTATACTGGGGAATTCTTAAAACCTATGCTGGAAGAAAAATTTAAAAAGAAGTTAAAGATTTAAACAATTAGTGTATAAGTGATTCTAATTATGGGTAATTTACTATCATCTCTACCAAAAACAATTCATGCGTCATTAGCTTTAGCTATAATTCTTTTTCTAGGATTATTTTATGGTAATGGAGGTTTTGATTTTGATACAATTTTTTGGAGTTGGTTAACAAGATTAATTCACGTAACCGTTGCTATCATGTGGATTGGGCTTCTTTGGTATTTTAACTTTGTACAAATTCCAAATATGTCAAAAATCCCTGATGAGCAAAAACCTGCTATAGGTAAAGTAATAGCTCCAGCTGCATTGTTTTATTTTAGATGGGCTGCTTTACTAACAGTACTATCAGGATTAATTTTAGCTCATTTAAATGGTTATTTACACGATGCTATGACTTTAGGTGGTGGTGGAAAAAGTACAGCTATCGGTATCGGTATGTGGCTTGGTTTATATATGGCTTTTAATGTTTGGTTTATAATTTGGCCAAATCAAAAAAGAGCCCTAGGTATTGTTGAGTGTGAACCTGATGTTAAAGCAAAATCTGCTAGAACAGCAATGTTATTTTCAAGAACTAATACGCTTTTATCTCTACCAATGTTACTTACAATGGTAGCAGCTCAAAACCTTTATTAAATCTACTCGGTATCTTCTTTTAGGATTGTTTTTTGTGAAACTCTAAGTTTTACTAGAATAGGATTAGCGATATATATTGAAGAATAAGTTCCAAATACTACACCCATTATCATAGCTAAAGAGAAACCTTTTAATATTTCCCCACCAAATAAATAAATTGAAACTAAAGCAAGTAATGTAGTGACAGATGTTATTATAGTTCTAGAGAGAGTTTCGTTGATAGAAATATTTGTAAGTTCAAAAATTTTGATATCTGAAAATTTTCGAAGATTTTCCCTAACTCTGTCATAAATAACCACTGTATCGTTCATAGAATAGCCAACTATCGTTAAAACAGCAGCGACTATTGATAGGTTAATCTCTAAATTGAACAGTGAAAAAAGACCCAAAGTAATAACAACATCGTGAAATAAAGCTAAAATTGCACCTAAGCTAAATTGCCATTCAAATCTTATCCATATATAAAATAACATCGCAGCCAATGATAGCGCAATGGCTATAACCCCAGATTTTAATAATTCAGCACTAACTTTTGGACCTACATTTTCAACTCTTCTAAAGTTAAAGGACCCGCCTATTGAGGATGTTAATTCTTTTTTAATAATCTCAATAGCATTTGCGCTTGTGTCTTTCTTCTCAATTTTAATTAAAAAGTCATTTTCATTACCAAATTTTTTAACATTAAAGTCCCCTAAATTCATTTTGCTAAAAGATTGTCTTAGAGATGTAACATTTATGTTTTTATCATTTGATCTTAACTCAATTAGAGTTCCACCTTTAAAGTCTACGCCAAAATTAAGACCTTTAAAAAACAATAGTAGAATAGATATTATAACTAAACTTAAAGATATAAGATTAAATAGTTTGTAAAATTTATTAAAATTAATCATTTTATATTAGTTTAACTTTCTCCTTATTTCTTACCACGTAAAGACCCGTAAGCATTCTTGCAATAAAATATACTGAAAAAAGTGTGGTGAAAATTCCAACAGCCAAAGTAACAGAAAAACCTTTAACTGGGCCCGACCCCATTAAGAATAAAATGATAGCCGCAATTAATGTTGTTATATTTGCATCAATAATTGCAGTTTTGGATTTAACATAACCAGTATCAAAAGCTATTATATTATTTTTTTCTTTTTTGCATTCTTCTTTAATTCTTTCAAAAATTAATACATTTGCATCAACAGCCATACCAACAGTTAAAATAATACCCGCTATACCTGGAAGTGTTAATGTCGCTTCAAATAATGTCAAAATACCTATTAAAAAAAATAGATTAACCAATAAAGTTATATTGGCTATCAACCCAAATATTTTGTATTTATAAAACATAAACATAATTACCAACAAGAAACCAATTATAAGAGCAATAACACCGGCATTAATTGAGTCTTGACCAAGGTCAGGACCTACTGTTCTTTCCTCGATTATGTTAAGTGGTGCTGGTAGAGCTCCTGATCTTAGTAGTAAAGCTAAATCTGTTGCCGATTGAAATGTAAAATTACCACTAATCTGACCATTTCCGCTAGCTATGGTATCTCTAATCACTGGAGCACTAACAATTTTACCATCTAGAACAATTGCCAATTGCTTGCCAATTCCTGTACTTGTTGCTTTGCCAAATCTTTTAGCACCAACTCTATCAAGGGTAAATGATACTACCGTTTCATTGGTTTGGTTATTCATTTGTGGTTGAGCATCTAATAAATTCTCACCATTTAAAATTATTCTTTTACTTACCATCGCTTCATTAGTGCCATCTTCAAATTGAAGCATTTCAGTACCAAAAGTGTCGTTATTATTTTGAGTAACAAATCTAAATGTTAAATTTGCAGTTTTACCCAAAAGTAATTTTATTCGCATAGGATCATCCAGCCCAGGAAGCTCTACAAGTATTCGATTATTACCTCTTTTTATAATATTCGGTTCATTAGTACCAACCTCATCAACTCTTCTTCTAACTATTTCAAGTGCTTGGTCTTGTGAAGATGTTTTAATTTCTATAAGTCCATATTTGGAAAGTGTTAATATAAATTCACCATTTTGTATTACTACATCAAATTGATGAGATCTATATTGGTTATAGTATGGATTAATTTCACTTTCTTTATCTAGAAAAAAAGTTTCAACCAATTCGGCATTGTCTTTGGGTACACTAAATATTATTTTTTTATTTTCTATTCTCAAGTCATTAAAATTTATTTTCTTACCTTTTAGAAAATTCCTAATGACGGTAGTTGTATTTTGTAATTTTTGAATTTCAACAGGTCCATTATCAATTTCAAGCAGTAGATATGAGCCACCCTGTAAATCTAAACCTAGATTTATCTTTTTTGATATAAAACTATCTTCAGAATCCTGAAAATTAGATGCAGCAATAAAAATAAAAAAAAATGTTAATAAAGAAACTAAGGTAATTCTTAATTTAGAGAAGTATAACACTTTAGTAAAATTTTATTTTTTTACTTCTGGAGTATTAAATAATCCCTGGATACCTGTAGATTTGATAATTTCAACTTTAACGTTGTCAGCAATTTGTACTTCAACTTTTTCATTATCAATAATTCTTTCAACTGTTCCAATAATACCAGCAGATGTTACAACTTTGTCGCCTCTTGATAAGTTTTCTACCATGGCTTTATGCTCTTTAACTTTCTTTTGTTGAGGTCTTATTAAAAAAAAGTAAAAAATAACAAAAATTAAAATTAGTGGTATAAATTGGCCTATTCCTGAATCCATATTTCTCCTTGATTAAAGTGAATACTTACAACATCTATTAAATTAAAACAACTTTAAATCTTATTGATTTTCTCAATATTATTCATGTAAGGCTTTAAAACCTTAGGTACAATAATAGAGCCATCTTCTTGTTGATAATTTTCCAATATAGCAACAAGTGTTCTACCAATGGCTAAACCACTCCCATTTAGTGTTCCAACAAAAACTGTTTCTTTTTTATCATTTTTATATCTAGCTTTCATTCTTCTAGCTTGAAATGATCCGCATGAAGAGCAGCTTGAAATTTCTCTATATTTATCTTCTGATGGAAGCCATACCTCAATATCAAAAGTTTTTTCAGCACTAAAGCCCATGTCCCCAGTACACAAAACAATTTTTCTATAAGGAAGTTTTAGTAAATCTAATATTTTAGTCGCACAATCAGTCATTCTATCAAGTTCAAGTAAGCACTTTTCAGCCTCAACTATGCTCACCATTTCAACTTTGTAAAATTGGTGTTGTCTGATCATCCCTTTAGTATCTTTACCGTAACTTCCAGCTTCTTTTCTAAAACAAGGAGTTGAAGCAACCATTCTCATCGGTAAGTTTTTTTTATCAACAATTTGATCTTTAACTATATTTGTTAAAATTACTTCTGCCGTTGGAATTAAAAATTTTCTATCACTTGAATCCTCTAACTTAAGTTCAAATTGGTCATTATCAAATTTTGGTAATTGACCGGTTCCAAACATAGTAGAATCTGTAGCTATTAAAGGGGGTGAAATTTCTTTATAGCCATTAATGTTAACGTGTGTATCGAGCATAAAATTTGATAGTGCTCTTTCTAATAAAGCCAGTTTATCTTTTACAAAAACGAATCTAGAACCTGTTGTTTTTGTTGCAAGATCAAAATCTAACATTTCTAAATTCTCACCTAATTCATAATGGGACTTAGGTTTAAATGTAAAGTTAGGTATTGTTCCTAATTTTGAAATTTCTATATTTGAGTTTTCATCTTTACCGATGGGCACATCTGAATAAGGTATATTTGGAATTGATGATAAAATAGTCTCTAATTGCTCTTTAACAACTGTTTGTAGTTTGTTAATTTTTTCAATCTCAGTTGAAATATTTTTAGATTTTTCAAAAAGTGTTTTATCTTTTGATTTTGAAATATCTTTTTTTTCTTTTTCAAGTATTTCTCTTTGTTGGATATAATTTCTATTGCTTTCATCTAAAGATAAAATTTTATCCACATCAATATCTAGATATCTTTTATCTAAAGCTTCTTTAAAACTTTCAATGTTATTTCTAATTTCTTTTATATTATGCATCTTTTTTATTTTTCTTTTCAATAATGTTTACAGAAAATATAGATAATTCATATAA
>Ga0209709_10000680_pt1 | contig 32189 bp, 30 predicted proteins | sample ArcticOcean_MG_C_2_FD_187435 | JGI IMG/M metagenome (GOLD analysis project Ga0209709, IMG submission 187435) | Marine microbial communities from western Arctic Ocean - ArcticOcean_MG_CB4_136 (SPAdes) (version 2) | ecosystem: Environmental > Aquatic > Marine > Oceanic | place: Arctic Ocean... | reverse complement strand
AATTGTGAAAAAACGTTTATCAGGTTGCAGTGAATGTGGAGATGATACAGCTATTCTAACACAAGTAAGCTCAGGACCAGAAGTGATCTTACTTTGTACAGATTGTTATAATCTTAAGCATTCAAATAGTTTAAGATAAGTTAAATGGCAATAAAAAGTTTAATTGTAGTTATTGGGATCTTGTTTTTTTTATCTTTAGAATATCTATTTCCTAAAGAAAAAATTGAATTTAAAGACAAATTATCAAGAATATTTAAAAACATCTTCTTTTGGTTGGTGAATATCGGGATTACCCCAATTATTATTTTGCCTATTACAATTTATACTACTCAGTTTGAACTTCATGGATTGTTTAAATTTGAAAATATAATTTTTAATTTTTTATTTCAGTTAATAATTATTGATATATTTTTATATTGGTGGCACCGATTAAATCATCAAATACCATTTTTATGGAGATTTCATCATGTACATCATCTAGATGAGACATTAGATATTTCATCTGGTGTAAGGTTCCACTTTGGTGAGGTAATCTTAAGTGCTTTAATAAGATCAATAATAATTATTACTTTTAATATATCCTTAATAAATTTATTATTAATTGAAGCAATTATTTTACTGAGTTCAATTTTTCATCACTCTAATATTAATTTACCTTCAAAATTAGAAAAAATTTTATCTAACTTTATTGTAACACCCTCTATTCACTGGGTTCATCATCATAAACGACAAAGTGAAACAGATGCAAATTACTCAACTATTTTTAGTTGGTGGGATAAAATTTTTAATTCTAAATCAAGTTTTGAGCGAAAAATTAAAATGCCTATTGGCGTTGAAGGAGATCAAGAGCAAAGTTTAGTTCAACTTATCTTAAGACCCTTTGTTAAATAAATTACTCACTAAATTGTTCTAGATTAGAATGAAGCAATGTATAAAGCTTTTTACGTGTAGCATTAATTGAATAAGCTTTTTCTTTAAGAAGTTTATAAACTTTAGGTAAATCTTCTTTAACATCAATATCCTGATAAAACTTATTATTTATAAATAACTGAGATATATTTTTGGTCAAATTCTCAAGAACGCTATCAGTTCCATATTTAATTTTATCTAATACATTTAAAATTTTATTATCTGATGTTGCGAGTAAACAAAAGCCACCATCCAAGGTTGGGTAAAATGTATTTTTAGCAGATCTTACTTTTAAACAATCAGTAATATCTTTTGCAGTTAAAAAAGGAATATCCGATCCAACGATGACTACTTTTTGAAAATACTTGAAATTAAATACAACAACTTCCTTCATAGATCTTCCAAGTTCCTCTTGAGAAGTTAAATATAATCCATCAGTTATTTTTGAAAACTCTAATGCATAATCTTTATGAATTTTCTCAGATACCGTAATTTGATGAATTGATTTATTCGATTGAATTTCCTTAATATTGTCAGTTACAATTCCCATTAAACCTTCATTAAGATCATTGACAAATTTTTCTGTTAATTTTTTTCTAAGTCTTGTTTTGGACTTTAAAGATTTAGGGTCCTTAATAAAATGACAAATAACACTAGTTGTACGTTGCTTTCTAAATTTTAATATTTGTGAAACTGTTTTTGATAAAGTGATTAATGTTTGAGATATAGGTTTAGATATGTACTTTTCATTAGAACTAATAATGAAGTTTTCTATAATATTAATTTTAATACCAATTTTTTTTGCTTTCCAAACAAACTCATGGTCTTCCCCTTCATATAAACCAGCGCTATATTCACCTATAAAATTAAACAATTGTTTATGTATTATAAAAGACTGGTCTCCAAATGGTAGGCCCAGATATTTAGTTCTAAAATTTGCACCTTTTGCATTTAACTTAAGTTTTTTGTCATTAAATTTTAATAAAAAAGTATTGATCTTTTCTTGATCTATTTTCTCAAAATCTGATGGATCAATTAATGATAAATCACTATCAAGATGAACAAACCAAAGTAATGAATTATTTGCAGCTCTAGCTCCAGCATTTAGAGCTTTTGCTCTAGTAGAATTTTCAATAGTTAAAAATTGATCCACATGCTCTTCTAATTTTTTTGCTTCAATATTTTGGCTAGAAGACGCAACTACAATTTCATGGTCTTTAAATTTATTTTTTAATTGATCAAACAATTCAAAGTTTTGATCTTTATGACCAATAGGTATTATAATTGATAATTTCATGATTTACTTAAACAAGTCTCTTATAGTGGCAATACCAACAAACCAGTAAAAACGTAATTTATTAAAAATACTTTTATTAGATAATGCTCTTAGACGGTGATACTCCGTAATCCCGCATTCTGTTTTAATATACTTTTCTATAGGTTCGTTCATTTATTAAATTTTTTATATATGAATTTAACTAGCAAAGGAAAAATTCCAATTAAGGTAAGTGACATAATAATTTTTAAAGTTAAAATTTCCTCAATTGAGTTTAAATTACCAATTTGTACCCCTGCATTAACAAAAATTGCAGTTCCTATAAACATTCCTACTTGAGATACTAAATAAAATTCTAATGCTCTCATCTTAGTAAGTCCAAAAACAAGATTTATAATAAAAAAAGGAAATATAGGACTTAATCTTAAAAATAATAGATATAACCAGCCATCTTTTTCTATTCCATTGTTAACTTTTTCTAAGTATTTACGAAACCTAACTTGTGTATAATTTCCTAAGGCATATCTTGAAAATAAAAAACAAAATGTTGACCCTATTGAACTTGCAAATGAAACTAGGATTAAACCTGGCCAAAAACCAAACAAGGCTCCAGCTAATAATGTTTTAAGTAATGAAATTGGTAAAGCAAAAGCGGTAACTATAACGTAAAAAATAAAAAATATTATAAAATAAAGTGTATAGTTTTTATTCACTAACAGTTGAATGTCTTGATAAGTATCTTTGATAATTGAAAATGATAAAATTTCACTTAAATCAACAATATAACTGATAACTATAATTAGAAAAAAAATTAATCCAAAAAGTATTCTACCTCTGTTTTTTTTCATTATTTTTTTTAGCTACAGCTAGATCCACCTAAAACACAAAATTTTGAACAGTGTTTATGGTTGAGATATATCTTTTTAAGTGAATTTGTTAAGTTTTGCCCAAGATCAAATTCATCTTCGTAAGGAAGTAATGTACAAGCTATGACGCTTGGTTTTGGTGAAGTTTTTTTTTTAACAACCATTCGTGACGAAGAACACATTATATCATCAGGGTTTTTACCTAATAGGTTCCAGCAAGCAGTAGTAATTTCAGGAGTATCAAACTTTTCATCCATTTCAGCAAAGGTTACTAACTGTTCTTTTGATTTTGCATCTAGTTTCAAATTATATTTATCAATGAATAGATTAAAATTATCTCTTAGTTGATCTTCTTGTTCTCCCCATAATAGCCTTGTTGCTAATGCGTAATTAAAATTATTTTGATTTAACCACTTAAGACCTTCCATCATTACATTAAATGTATTCTTGCCTCTTATCTCTTCATGTTTTCCTTTTTGATAATGATCAATTGAAACTCTAATTGTCAAATCTTGATGATTTATTTTTAAAAGATCTTCTTTTCTATTTAGCATTGGTTTCATTGCATTTGATAGAACAAGTACTTTAAAATTTTTTGATAAAGAGTATTCAATCATTTTTAGAACATCTTCATTCATAAAAGGTTCACCTCCTGTAAAACCTATTTCTTTCGTTCCTAGATTTTTATCAATAGCTTCATCAATAAATAATTTAACTTCCTCAAAAGTTATATAAACTAATCGATCATTTTTAGGACTAGACTCGATATAACAATTTTTACATTCAATATTACAAAGTGTTCCTGTGTTAAACCAAAGAGTCTTGATCCTTTTAGCCTCAATAAAAGCACGTGTGCTTCCATCAGCAGTTGTGATTGGGTTCTTAAATTTATTTTCTGATACGTTAGTCATAATTAAAAATTGTTCAGCAAAAGTTTACCTGTTTTTATTGCTCATTTTAAGCTTTATTAATTATTTTACTTAAGAATAATTCCCTGCTTTGGAATTAATGTTTTTAAAATATTTAAATTAAACTTTTGAAAAGTGATGTTTGTTATTAATAGATATTGAAAAATAAAAAATATTATCATAATTATGCTTTTAGTTTAAATGTTAGACCAGCTCCATTATTACAATATCGCTTACCAGTTGGTTGCGGACCATCATTAAAGACGTGACCTTGATGTCCTTCACAAACCGCACAATGATACTCAGTTCTTGGCAGCAATAATTTTAAGTCTAATTTAGTATCAATGACGTTTGGATGATGTTCAAAAAAAGATGGCCAGCCTGTTTCAGAATCATATTTCATTTTACTACTAAACAAAGGTGTGTTGCAACCAGCACAAAGATATTCGCCCTCCCTTTTTTCATCGTTTAACAGACTAGTGAAAGGTTTCTCAGTTTTTTCTTGCCTTAGAATATAATATTGCTCAGCTGTTAAGATTTCTTTCCATTCTATGTTAGACTTAATGATCTTCTTGATTTCTTTAGCAAAAGCCTGAAAGGGAACAAGGAACGACAATAGTCCTAAGGTCATTAGTTTTATGAATTTTCTTTTTTTCATTACCGATGTCAATGTAACTCATGAGGTTAAAGTTTGGAAATGATTAATAGCTTAGAATAAGAATATTCGATAGAGTTCCATCAGCCCGGTGCCCTGAACCAGGCTACCCCCACAAAGCTACCCCCCACAAAGCAACAGGGAACGGTCAACAGGAATTTGGAATTGGTAGCTGTGTCAGCTAAATCCCAACTCTCCAAAAACTTTCCTACTGCAATAGAAAAAAAATATTTTTTTGGGACTTTGCAGATTAGCTGACAGAGGTGACAATTCAAGAAAGTTTAGAGCGTGACCAACAGACCGTATTATTACGGATAGTTACTGTGAAAAGTTAGCTGATGTTAACTTCAAATGTGTACTTATGTATACCTGCAACCTTACCTAAACTTATCACTCATTTTTTAAATTAATGAATCATAGCAACACTTTAAGAAGATTGTTCCGCAGGTAACCCCTACAGTTTTAGCAAGTGCACCTAGCTAGCTAACCACTGCATACCATGCAAGAATTCGGAGTAACAGTTGCTTGTTCCTTGATCCCTGCTGCTTGTATCTTGTTTCAAACATACCCATTAAGAGTCCATTCAGTACGAAATTTTTGAAAAATTTTTAGAATTGGACTCAGGGACTCTGAAAACAAAAACATGGACTCTGACTGAGCTTATTAGTCATCTTTACATCTATATAGAGACTCCTTTTTGCTTAAGAGGTGTTTGGGTTAAACTAAAAACTTCAATTTTGTAAACCCGACTGGTACCTCTTTCATTGGGGTACTGACTCATGCAAATGGACTCTCACAAAGGATGGACTCACAATTGGTTCACAAATAACCCTTGAAAGTGGACTCCCAGTATGGGATTATAAGGGAGTGTTTATGGTATGTTTAGCCTGATTCATGAAGATAGGTCTGGGGCACCGGGTAACAGAACGCCCCTACTACACAACGGATAGCTAGCTAATACCCTAACATATTTAAACAGTTAAGCATGTGTGAACACACATGGCACGCAGGCTTGGTATTTTTTTCATATTTTTTTTAAGTTATATGACCTATGATATTTAAATTAAATTACGATAGGAGAGAAATGAAAAAAATAATTATTATATTAATTTCAATTTTCACTTTAACGTCTTGTGGAACTATTGTTAACGATCCAAACGTACCAGTATCGTTATCATTTAGTGATGGATCAGATGGTAAGTGCAAACTGAATAATAAAAGAGCATCCTACAGTGTTAATATACCTTCAACAACAATGGTTAGAAGGTCTGATGACGCCCTGAGATTTGATTGTTTGTCAGATAATGGGAAAAAAGGTTATGGAAGCATACCAAGTGGAATGGAAGGTGGAAAAGTTGCTGCCAGTGTATTCTTTTTTGATTTAGGAATTACTGATGCAATAACTGATAAATCTAGAATTTATCCTCCAAGCTTTGTTATACCAGTAAATTAGAAAAAACACGGTCTGGGGCACCGGGTAACAGAACGCCCCTAATTACAGGACTCCTTATATTCGGTGCGAAAAAAGTAAAAATAATTTACTACGAATACGACTACGAACACTGTCAATAAGTGTTGAAATCATTTACATTATGTTAAAAGAAGGACAACAGAACGTCTATTAATAATTTACTTTTATATTTTATTAATCCAAAAATTTTTTCTTTCATCATTTAAAAATGAAGATTTAAAAGAGTTAATTAATAAAATTTTTATATCTTCAAAAGAAAGATTTAATGCCACTTGAGTTTCAATTAAATTTTGATTTAGATAGCCTCCAAAATAAGCTGGGTCATCTGAATTAACCGTAACCATTAATTTTTTATCCAGCATTTTCTTTAAATTATGATCTTTTAATTTATCAAAAACTTTTAATTTTATATTTGAGAGGGGACAAACTGTTAGAGGAATTTGACTTTTTGATAGTTTTTCCACTAATTTTTCATCTTTGAGACATTGAACACCATGATCAATTCTTTTTACATTAAGAAGATTTAAAGCTTCCCACATATATTCTGTTGGTCCTTCTTCGCCTGCATGAGCAACAGTTATAAAGTTATTTTCAGCTGCTTTTTTAAATAATTTTTCAAATTTTTTTGGAGGATTACCCATCTCTAAAGAGTCCAATCCAACTCCAAAAATTTTATCTTTATGAGCAAGAGCTTTGTCTAAAATATTAAAACACTCCTCTTCATTTAAGTGTCTTAAAAAACACATGATAATTTTAAAACTTAAGCCAAATTCTTTTTTTGCTTTTATAAGGGCTTTATAAATACCATTTATAACAATATCAAAACCAATTCCTCTTTTTGTATGAGTTTGGGGGTCAAAAAAAATTTCCGTATGGACTATATTGTCTTCCTTACATTTTAATGCATAAGCCCAAGTAAGTTCGAAGAAATCCTGTTCTTTTAATAGAACTTTTGCTCCTTCATAATATATTTTAAGAAAGGATTCTAAATTGCTAAAATTATATGCTTTTTTTACTTCATTAATATCATTAAATGAAATTTGAATATTATTTCTTTTAGCAAATGAAAACATTTGCTCAGGTTCAAGAGTTCCTTCTATGTGCAAATGTAATTCAGCCTTTGGTGATTTTTTTATAAATTCTAGTATACTAATATTATTCATCTATTTTTATACTAACACTAAAGTAAGTTTAGATTAGTTTTTAGTTTACTACTGGCTTAATTTTTACATATTATTTATTTTTGCAATCATTCCCACTTCATAGTGACCAGGTACGTTGCACGCCGCTTCAAGTTCTGCTTCAGTATTAAATTTCCAAATTATTTCAGCACTCTCGTTTGGTTCTATTAAAACACTATTAGAGTGAGAGTGACTCATTGAATTATCTTTTTTTGAGAATTCTTTCATTTTCTTTTTATCAATTATATCAGCTAATAATATTTCATTTTCTACCATCTTCATCATTTCTAACTGGTGTTTAAGATGCATTTCTTTAGTAGCAATATTAAATTCATGAACAAATTCTCCATGATTATAAACGACAAATTTTATTGTTTGATTTTTTTTTATTTTAAATTCACTGGGTTCATAATAGTTATCATACATTTTAACCTTGATAACTTTAACAACCTCAGCAGGGTCTCCTTTTTCACCTATCATGTTCATTGAGGCAGCAATTGAGATACTTGGTATTAAAATAAATAATAATAGAATTTTTTTCATAATTAATAATAAAGCTAAATGTTAGTTTAAGAAGTATGAATTTTGGCACATACGTGGTGCTCTTTTAGTGGAGCTTCTATCTTTGCTATTTAAACTTTGTTGCAGAATAAGGATTATAGAAGCACGGTCCGGGGCATAAGGTAACAGAACGCCCCTTACCACTCTTCTACTTCTCTTTATTTATAATGCTGATTAACGTTTAGATTAGTTTTTGGCGGACTGGTGGCGGCATTTTACTTAAAATTTTTTCATAACTGCTAAATTTATTTACTTAAATTTATTTGATGTTGATAATAATCATCTGGCCAAAAACTTTTAATATAGGCTAAAACTGAATCTATATCTTTGTCACTAAGGTTGTCTCCAAAGCCAGCCATCTTACCTTCGTAATCACTGACTATTCCAACTAAACCATATTTAATAATTGTATGTAGTGTTGCATCATCATGATGCCAAGTGTGACCTGTGCCATTTAAAGGTGGTGCTTTTCTATGACCGTCTTTATCAAGACCTTTCCAGTTTTCAGCTCCAGCTAGATTAACTTGATGGCAGCTTACACAATTATTTTGATATGCAATTTTACCTCTAGCAATCATTAATTCAGAGTCTCTTGTGATTGGATAATGATTATCTGAGTAAGAAAAATTACTTAATGATATAAATAGAGTTAAGATTAAAAGTATTCTTTTCATGAACCAAGATCCTAACACAAATTTAAACGTCACAATAGCGGCGCAATAGCGGTGCAATTTCATTTTAACTTCTACTTTTAACAAAGTAACTTTGTTGCAAAATAAGGATTATAGAAGCACGGTCTGGGGAACCTGGTAACAGAACGCCCTTACTCAGTCCTCTACTTTCATTTTTATAATTAATAAAATTAATTAATCTTAAACCAATTAAGTTCATAAATTTTATTACCTAAATATTTTCCACCTTTTTCAGTGGTGTGAGTTAGGTCCCAATAAATGTTATAATTATCAGGTGTTACTAGATCGCATGTTTTATCTTTGTAATTACATAGAAATTCTTGCAAGTTTAAAAATTGAATATTAAATTTTTTTGCTTTTTTAATGAGTATATTATTTAATTTTTTTTGATCTAAACCTTCAAATACTTCTTTTTCTATTTTTTTTAATTCTTTTTTATCTGGGAATTTTTTATTCGAATAAATATAATAATCCAGAGGATTAAGCCGTTTTGCAGTCTTTCCTTTCATATAAATTGATTGATTCGTTAAAATTACTTTTTTATTTTTTGAATGAATTAAGGGTATTAAATTATTTAGAGCTTTAAGATCTTTTTCTTTCCAAAGAGTTGACAAAATTATAATTTCTGATTTTTTAAATTGTTCAAGTACATTAGGTGTGAATTCAACATCTCCACATTTAGTAATATTTTGTCTAATTAACCGTTCTAAACATTCAACCTGATAAATACTATTACGTTCTCTTTTTTTTGATGAAATTAATTCAAAATCATAATCCTTAAATAATTCTTTATTTAAATAAAAATTCTTAAAAAAATCTTCTCCAACAGAATTACCAACTATTAAAACTTTTTTTTGATTTTTAGTGGTATTATCAAAATTTTCTGGGGAATAGCTTTTTCTAAATTTAAAGTGATCATTTAATAAAAAAATTTTACTATTATCAATATTTCTTTTTATTTTTTTTGTTACTTCAAATGAATTGGAGTTCTTATAGAGTAACAATAAACCAAAAAATATAGTTATTATAGAAATCACAAATATAAATAAAATCTTAAAAAACTTGGTTTTTTTATTCCTAAAAAATTTTTCTATGAAAAAATAACTTATTATTGATACAAATATTGTTAAGACTATCCATTCAAATTTATCATATTGAGAAGGAGTCATATCACTTTTAATTCTAGCAAAAGCAAATATTGGGTAGTGCCAAAGATACATAGAATAAGAAATCAATCCTATTCCAACAAATATTTTTGAAGATAAAATTTTAGTAATTATTTCATCTTTTTTAGAATAAAGAATGATAAGACATACTCCTATTATAGGAGAGAGAGTAAAAAAAGATGGATGAAAAATTTTATCATTATAAAAAATGATGGAATGCATAATCATAATTATTCCAACAGCTGGAAGTGTTAAGTTTAGAATTGAATTATTTGAAGGTTTTTTTTTAAAGATTTCAAAATAAGCTAATAGTGAACCAGCTATTAGTTCCCACATTCTTGTATGTAAAAAATAAAAGGTTGCAGCAGGATAATTCTTCGATCCCCATTCTGCCATTAAAAGACTTGTAAAAAACCCTAAAAATAAAATTCCTAGAAGATATTTTCTAAAAAACTTGAATATAATAAGTAAAATAACTGGAAACAAAATATAGTATTGTTCTTCAACAGAAAGTGACCAAGTATGAAGTAACGGTTTAAGCAAGCCATCTTCTGCGCCATATTGTAGTCCTGAGTAATGAAAGTAAAAGTTAGAACTAAAACCTAAAGAATATAAAGCAGATTTAGTAAATTCTATAAAATTTCCTGGTGCTAAAAATAACCATGCCGCAGGCAATGATGCAAGTATTACTACAATTAACGCTGGTAGTATTCGCCTTGCTCTTCTTTCATAAAAATAACTAAACGAAAATTTTCCAGTACTTTCTAATTCTTTTAGAATTAAAGAAGTTATTAAATATCCAGAAATAACAAAAAAAATATCAACACCAATAAATCCACCTTCAAATACTTTAGTTCCAAAAATGTTTAATTGAGCATGATATAAAATTACTGAGCTTACAGCTATTGCTCTCAACCCATCGATTTCTGGTCTGTAATTTATTTTCACAAATTATCAATATCTTAAATTAATTATTAATTCTAGTTTTCGTTTAGAGATATTTAATTTATAAATAGTAAACTTATTTTGAGTTTAAAATTTTTTTTAGGTCAGGTTTAAAATAATGTGGACCTTTCATAACTTTACCATCTTCATTATAAATTGGCTTACCATTTTCATCCAATTTACTCATATTTGAATTTTGAACTTCGTCAAAACATTTATCAAGATCAATACCAAAAGCATGTCCAGCGCCATATGTTACGTATAATATGTCCGTTAAAGCATCAGCTACCTCTAAAAAGTCTTTATTTTCAAGTGCAATTTTAAGTTCATTTAGCTCTTCTTTAATCAAGTCATATCTAAGTTTGTTAATTTTTTCGGTACTAAAAGAAGGTTGATTTTTAACTTCTTGGCCAAAGGTTTCCATGAAGGTTTTTACTTTCTTAAAATTATTCATTTAGCTCCTGTAAGTTCTTTAAATTTAATGTATAAATATAATAAATTAATTATTACATATTAATCAATGAAATTAAGAAAAGAATTTGACAGTATTGGAAGTATTAATGTTCCAAATGATAAATATTGGGGCGCATCTACACAGCGATCTAACAAATTTTTTAATATTGGAAAAATATTAGTCAATATCTCAATAATAAAATCTATAGCCATTGTAAAAAGATCAGCTGCAATTGTGCACCTTAAAGAAAAACAAATCGAAAAAAAAATAACTCAATCTATAGTCAAAGCTTCTGAGGAGGTTATTCGAGGAAAACTTGATGAAAATTTTCCATTAAAAGTTTGGCAAACAGGATCTGGCACTCAAACAAACATGAATGTTAATGAGGTAATAGCTAATAGGGCAATCGAAATAATGGGTGGAAAAAAAGGTTCAAAAAAACCAGTTCATCCTAATGATCATGTAAATAAATCACAATCAACTAATGATGTTTTTCCAACAGCAATGCATATATCTGTAGCTCAAGAGACAATTAATAAACTTTTACCAAACTTAAAAATTTTAGAAAAAGCATTAAACAAAAAATCTAAGGAATTTAATAAAATTATTAAAATTGGAAGAACTCATTTACAAGATGCTACCCCTTTATCCTTAGGTCAAGAATTTTCAGGTTATCAAATACAATTAAAAAAATGTATTGAGAGAATTGAATATGCACTTAAGGAAATATATTACCTTGCGCAAGGAGGGACGGCTGTAGGAACGGGAATTAATTCAAAGAAAGGTTTTGATAAAAAAATAGTTAAAGAAATTGCAAAATATACAAAAATTCCATTTAAACCTGCTCAAAATAAATTTGCGGAGCTAGCAGCACATGATTCTATAGTAAATTTTTCAGGTACATTAAATACTTGTGCGGTTTCTTTAATGAAAATAGCAAATGATATAAGATTCCTTGGTTCAGGACCAAGAGCAGGATACGGAGAGCTTATATTGCCTGAAAATGAACCTGGTTCATCAATAATGCCTGGAAAAGTAAATCCAACACAATGTGAAGCGGTAACGATGGTTTGTGTAAAAGTTATTGGAAATCATACTGGAATTACTTTGGCTGGATCTCATGGACACTTTGAACTTAATGTTTTTAAACCTATAATTGGTCATAACATTTTACAGTCAATTGATCTTATAGCGGATAGCACAAAAAATTTTGCCCTATATTGCGTAAAAGGAATAAAATATAATAAAAAAAGAATTAAAGAACATTTAGATAATTCATTAATGCTTGTTACCGCTCTAGCACCTTATATTGGATATGATAATGCTGCTAAAATCGCAAAAAATGCACTAAAAAAAAATACAACTTTAAAACATGAAACACTCAAAACTGGTCTCATCAAAGAAAGGGATTATGAGCGTATAGTTGATCCAAAAAAGATGATTTATCCAGAATAAATACTAAAAAGATTATTTACTAAATTCTTAAATATAATTAAGTTTCCAATTTGTTGATCCTCACTTAAATTAAAATTATTTAATACACCCTCAATTTCATCGCCTGGTTTCTTATTGTCAATTTTAAAATTATTTATCTTAAATTTATTTTTAAAAAAATTAAAGGTTAGATTAAATGAAATATTTTTAATTGGTTTTCTATATTTTTTTGAGGTTTGAAAAAAAGAAAAAAAATAATCTGAATTTTTTATATCTAAATTGAAATCTCCATTAAATATTAAATTATCTTTATTTAAAATTAGTTCATTACTATAAGATTTTAATAATCCAATTTTATTACTTAAAATATAAGAACTATCAAAGTTAATTTCTCCATTTATAGCATTTAAATTTACTTTTAAACTATCAAAAATTTTATTATTTGAAATATCAGGTGAACTAAAAGAGATAGCAACGTTTAAATTATCATGAAATAGTTTTCCTGATTTTATAAATTCAAATAAAAGAGAATTAGTATTAAATAATTTCATTAAATTAATTTTTTGTGAGCTGATGTCTAAAGTTAAATCAAAAGGATTTAAATTCAATTTTCCGTTATATTTAATTTTATTATTAGAAATTTGTGAGTTAAATGATTTAAATGATAAAAAATTCTTTTTAAGTTTATAATCTGTAATTAATCTAGAATTTAAAATTGATAAATCATTCAAACCATTGACTATTTTTTTTTTATAGTTTGTTTTATTTTTTATTTTTATTTTATATTTTTTTGAATTTAGTAAAAAATTATTTTCATTATTTATCAAATCTTTATTAAATTTTAATTTAAAGGGAATTTTAAACACCTCTCCTTTTAAATATATCATATTTAATAATTTTGAATTATCATAAAATAAATGAAGATTAGACATTTTAATTATCGACAAAGTTTTCTGATTAATATCTTTAAAAAAAAGATTGCTTTTTTTAATAAGTATTTCTTTTTTTGAAAATTTTTTATTAAATAATCTATCAAAAAAATTAAAATCATTTTTTTGTACTAAGAAATTTGCATTCTTAATTAAAACTTTTTTAATAGTTAAGTTGTTTTTATTAAAAAGATTTTTTTGATATATAAATACTTTTAATTCTTTTATCTCAGATAATTCTTTTGGGTTTTCAGGATCATCATTTAAAATTTTTGCATTTTTTATGGTAAAGTGTGGGGAAGGAAGAATTTCATAATTAATTTCTGAGGAAATGCTAAAATTTATTTTAAACTCGTCTAATAATTTACTTTCTATTGTATTTTGAACCCAAGATTTATTGTATAATGCGGGTATTGTTAAATAAAATAAATAAATAAATAATATTGTAATTAAGCCAATTAGATAAATATTAAAATTGCTAACTTTAAGTTTAGATCTAAATTTAGATTTAGATTTATTAAAAATATTATTTGTTTTATTTGAATTTTTTAATGCTGTCTTTTTAATTAAAAATATTAATTTATTAAAAATATAATTTGTTTTATTTGAAAGTTTTAATACTGTCTTTTTAATTAAAAATATTAATTTATTAAAAATATAATTTGTTTTATTTGAAAGTTTAATACTGTACTTTTAATTAAAAATATTAATTTATTAAAAATATAATTTGTTTTATTTGACAGTTTTAATAATGTCTTTTTAATTAAAAATTTAAGATATTTAATAAATTTGTTAAATTTTTTTTTTATGTTTTCCATGAAAATTAAATAAGCTTATAATGATAATTTAAAAATGATAAACTCTGAATATTTGCACAATCTTAATAAAGCTCAAAAAGAGGCAGTTTTGCATCTTGATGGACCATTATTAATAGTTGCTGGGGCTGGTTCAGGAAAAACTAAGGTACTTACTTCTAGAATTGCACATATTGTCAATGAAAAAAAAGCGTTTCCAAATCAAATACTTTCTGTAACCTTTACAAATAAGGCTGCAAAAGAAATGCAAAAAAGAGTTAGCGCAATACTTAATTCAGAAGTTATTGGATTATCTTGGCTTGGTACTTTTCATTCAATTTGTGCGAAACTTTTAAGAAAACATGCGGGAGCGGCGGGTTTAACTTCAAATTTCACAATTATAGATACTGATGACCAAGTAAGATTAATCAAAAATATATGCAAAGCAGAAAACATAGATATCAAACAATTAGCACCAAAATATATACTTACAATAATTGACCGATGGAAAAATAAAGGATTTTACCCTGACGAAGTTATAATTAATAAAAATGACTTTTTTGAAAAAATTGTTTTACCTCTTTATAAAATTTATCAAAAAAAATTATTAGATTTAAATGTATGTGACTTTGGTGATTTAATTTTACATACAGTTAGAATTTTAGAAAAAAATTTAGATATTAGGGAAATTTATTCTAATAATTTTAAATATATTTTAGTTGATGAATACCAGGATACAAATTTTATTCAAAGCAAATGGTTAAATTTATTATCTGAAAAACATAAAAATATTTGCTGTGTGGGTGATGATGACCAATCAATTTATAGTTGGCGTGGGGCAGAAATTAAAAATTTTTTAGAGTTTGACCAAGTTTATAAAAACTCTAAAGTTATTAGATTAGAAGAGAATTATAGATCATCACAAAATATTTTATCAGTTGCTTCTAATCTTATTGCTAATAATCAAAATAGAGTTGGAAAAACTTTAAAAACAACAATGGAAGAGGGTGATTTAGTAAAACTTAATTGCTTTAAAAATGGAAAAGATGAAGCTACTGGTATTTCCGATGAGATTGAAAAAAAACTTAAAAAAAAATATTCACTTAATAATATTGCAATTTTAGTTAGAGCTATATTTCAAACGAGAGAATTTGAAGAACGTTTTCTTAAGATTGGATTGCCTTACAGAATTCTGGGTGGTACTAAATTCTATGAAAGAGCTGAAATTAAAGATTGTGTTGCATACCTAAGATTAATCCATCAAGAAAAAGATGATTTGGCTTTTGATAGAGTGGTAAATAATCCTAAAAGATCGATAGGTGAAAGTACAACGAAACAAATTCACGAGTTTGCAAAGGAAAATTCTGTAAGTTTAGAAGTTGCGTCAAAAAAATTAATTGAAATTAATCTAATTAAACCGAAAACAAAAATTGGTCTTACTTCTTTTTTATTTTTAATTGAAAAATGGAGAAATGATTTAAATATTAAAAATATTAACCATGTTAAATTATTACAATTTGTATTGGATGAATCTGGTTATTCAGCAATGCTTAAAAATAAAAAAGATATTGACAATGAAAATAGATTAGAAAATATTAAAGAACTTTTGGGTGCAATGAAAGAGTTTGATAGTTTAGAAAGTTTTTTGGAACATGTTGCATTAGCTACTTCTATTGATCAAGACTGGGAAGGTGAAAAAGTAAATTTAATGACTATGCATGGCTCTAAAGGACTTGAATTTGATGTTGTTTTTTTACCTGGATGGGAAGAAGGACTATTTCCACATCAAAAATCTATACAAGAAAAAGGTCAAAATGGACTAGAGGAAGAAAGACGACTTGCTTACGTAGGGATTACTAGAGCAAAAAAAGTAGCCTTAATTTCTTTCGCAATGAATAGATTCTATCAAGGCGATTGGATAGATAGTATGGCATCAAGATTTATTGATGAGTTACCAGAGAAAAACTTAAAAAAAAATTCTTTCTTTGATGAAGCTAAAGATGATGGAGATGATTTTGAATTTAATCAAGACTTTGAAGTTGAAGAAGGAACAAGAAGTCCAGGTTGGATTAGATATCAAAAAAGAATTAAATGAATAATAAAAAAATTTTAAAATTAAAAAAACTAATAAATTCTTATAATTTAGACGGTTATTTAGTGTCTAAAAATGATGCATATTTTTCTGAATTTGCATCGCCAGATAGATTAAAGGCAATTTCTAACTTTAGTGGTTCTGCTGGATTTGCTATAATTTTAAAAAAAGCAAATTATTTATTTGTTGATGGAAGATATACAATCCAAGCTAAAATTGAAGCTGGTAAATTTTTCAAAATAATTGAGGTCCCTAAATTTACACCAAAAGATATTTTAAAAACATTTAAAAAAAAATTAACTATAGGTTTCGACCCACAACTATTTACAAATTCTACACTTAAGAAAAAGTTTAGTAATACTTGTAACTTATTTCCAATTACTGAAAACTTAATTGATAAAATTTATAAAGATAAAGGAAGAGCTTTGGCAAATCCTTTTTACTGTCTAAATAATAAAATTTCTGGTGAGAGTATGAGCTCTAAAATAAACAGATTAATTAAAATATTAAAAACTAAAAATATTGATAATATATTTATAAGTGCTCCAGAAAATGTAGCCTGGCTATTAAATATAAGAGGTAAAGATAATCCAAATAGCCCCATACCAAATTGTAAAATTATTTTAACTAATAAAAAAAAAATATATTTTTTTTCGTGCCCTAAAAAAATTGGTCGAATAAAAAAAAATAATAAATATAAATATTTTACATTTAGTACTTATAAAAATTTTCCTAGAATAATTAAAGAATTAAAAGGAAATAGTTTTTCTATAGACAATTCGACTTGTTCTGTTGCTAATGAAAATATCATAAAATCTTTATTTAAAATTAAAGTTAAAATTGACCCCTGTTATCTTATGAAATCTATAAAAAATAACTCAGAAATAAAAAATATGATTAACACTCATGTTAAAGATGGTCTTGCATTAACTAAATTTATCTATTGGATTAAAAATATTAACAAAAATAAAGTTACAGAAACATCCGCACAAGACAAATTAGAAAAATTTAGAAAACTTGATAAAAGTTATTTATTCCCAAGTTTTAATACAATAGCAGGTACTGGTTCAAATGGAGCTATTGTTCATTATAGAGCAACAAAAAAATCCGATAAAATTATTAAAAAAAACGACATATTTTTATGTGACTCGGGTGGTCAGTATAAATTTGGCACAACAGATGTCACAAGAACAATTTGTTTTTCAAAACAAAAGCAATCAATTAAGAATGTTTTTACCAAAGTATTAAAAGGTCATATAGCCGTTGCACAAACAAACTTAAAAAAGGATAACACTGGTAAAAAAATCGATATTAGAGCCAGAAAATTTTTAAAAGAGGATGGGCTAGATTATGCTCATGGCACAGGTCATGGAGTGGGTTTTTTCTTAAATGTTCATGAAGGACCTCAATCTATATCAAAATATAATTCTATTAAGATTAAAGAAGGCATGATTTTAAGCAATGAGCCTGGATATTATAAAAAAGGTAGCTACGGAATTAGAATAGAAAATTTAGTCTATGTAAGGAAAGTTAAAAAAAATTTATGTTTTGAAAATTTAACTTTGGCTCCAATAGAAAAAGATCTCATAAATTTTAAACTACTTAATAAAGTTGAGAAAAATTATTTATTTAAATATCACTTAAACATTTATGCTAAGTATTCAAAATTTTTAAATCTAAATGAGAGAAGATGGTTAGCCAGTCTTATTTAACATTTTTATCCATTCGCCTTGATTGATAACGTTAACATTTAACTCTTTTGCAATATTTATTTTTTTCATGGTTGGTTTATCACCAATAATTAAAAAATTAAGTTTTTTACTAACATTGCTTAGTATTTTTCCAGAATTTTTTTCAATTAAAAATTTTGCTTCACCCCTACTTATCCCATTTAATTTACCAGTTAACATAAATGTTTTATTTTTTAAAGATCCGTTTTCATTAATATGAGATGCGTTAGTTACTTTTAGTTTTTTTTTCAGTTCAGTTAAGACCCTTAAATTAGTTTGATTAGAAAAAAAATTTTTAACAGATTTAATTTGAGTTTCTCCAATTCCATCAATATTTAATAAATCACTAAACTCTTTACTTATTGATAATTTAATAAAATTATCTAAAGACTTTAAATACCTTGCTAAAAGTTTTGCATTTTCTTGTCCTATATGTCTTACACCTAAAGAATAAATGAATCTTTCGAGAGAAATATTTTTCTTTTCTTCGATAGAAAACCTCAAGTTTGCTACTGATAATTCTCCCCAGCCTTCTAAGTTTTTTATTTTTCCATAATCTAAATTAAAAATATCTTGTGGTAATTTAACCAAATTAAGCTCCCAAAAATTTTCTACTATTTTTTTTCCAAATCCATCTATATTAAAAGCTTCTTTTGAAACAAAATGTTTTATTTTTTCTATTGCAATCTTTTCACATTCATAACCTTCACTTGCACATCTTCTTACTGCATCTTTTTTTTTGGTAATTTCATTAAAATCTTTAATTGTATTAGAACCACAGGATGGACAATTTTTTGGAAATATAAATTTTGGTACATTCGTAATTCTTTTTTTAAAATCGACAGAAATCACATGAGGAATAACATCTCCTGCTCTTTCTATTTTAACTATATCTCCTACTCTTATATCTTTTCTATTTATTTCATCTTCATTGTGAAGTGTTGCATTGGAAACCATAACTCCACCAATGTTTACAGGTTTTATCTTGGCTACAGGAGTAAGGGCTCCAGTTCTTCCAATCTGGATTTCAATATTTAGTATTTCAGATATTGAGCTATGTGCTGAAAATTTATGTGCTATAGCCCATCTTGGTGCATTAGCTGCAAAACCTAATCTTTTTTGTAAATTAAAATTATTTACTTTGTATACGACTCCATCAATATCAAATTTCATCTCTTTTCTTTTTTTTTCTAAATTTTTATGATTCAAAATTAAATCTTTTACACCTTTAATATTTTTATTAAACGGATTGGTTTTAAAACCCCATAATTTTAAATTTTTTAAAAAATTAGATTGTGTATTAATTGTCATACCTTTTTCAAATCCATAAGCATATGCTATAAATTTTAATGGTATTTTTTTTGTAATTGCTGGATCTTTTTGTCTAAGAGACCCTGATGCTGCATTTCTAGGATTTGCAAATTTTTCACTTATTTTTTTAAAATCATCGTTTTGAATAAAAACCTCGCCCCGCACGTCAATTTGGTTTGGAAAATTTTTTGTAACTATAAGTAAGGGTATATCTTTTATAGTTTTTAGATTTTCAGTTATATCTTCTCCTTCTTTTCCATCACCACGTGAAAGTCCTCTTATTAATTTTCCATTTTCATAGATTAAAGATGCTGATATGCCATCAATCTTTGGTTCAGCACTATATTCAATACTGTTTGAAATGTTGAGACTTAAAAAATTTAATATTTTCTTTTCAAAATTGATTAAATCTTCTTCATTAAAAGCATTTGCCAATGAAAGCATTGGAACTCTATGTTTAATTTTTGTAAAATTTTTTGACGGTTTAAATCCTACTGATTTAGTTGGTGATTTGTCACTTTGAAGAAATGAATATTTATTTTCTAAATCAATTATTTCTTTTTTTAAAAGATCAAATACTTGATCGGTAATAATAGGTTTTTCTTTATCGTAATAATATTCATTATATTTTTGTATTAATTTTATTTTTTTAAAATAATCTTTTTTAATCAGATCATTAATCATATCACTAAAAGAGTTTTCTAAATTTTTTTAGTATTTTATTTTTTTCTTTTTCATCTTTTTTAATTATTTTAACTTTATAATTTTTATTAAATATTTTGTATGATTTTTTGTACCATTCACTAGAAAGATAATTATACCCTAATAAGCTAGCATATTTTTTTGATTCACCTATAAGTCCTATACGGTAATGTAATTCAACTAATCTATGAATAGCTTCTTCTGCATAAATAGTTGTTTCATAATCATTTATTACATTTTTATATCTATTAATGGCAGGTATCCATTTTTCTATTTTAATATAATGTTTTGCTATGTACATTTCTTTTGATGCCAAAACATCATTAATCAAATCCAATTTATATTTCGAATCTAACGCAAAATCCGTATTAGGGTAATTAAGTATTACAAATTGAAATTTTTCTTTTGCAGTAAGTAATGGTGCTAAATCCTTTTTTTCATTAAGTATTTTTTCGTAATGGCACATAGCTAATAAAAAATGAGCATAAGCTAATCTTTCATCTTTAGGATAAGTTTTAATATATCTTTCTAAATTAAATATTGCTTCATCATAATAGTTATCATGATAATAGGAATAAGAAGCCATCAATGCAGATTTTGGTGCCCAGTCCGATTGTGGAAATAATAATTCTGCTTCAAGAAATTTTTTTGCTGCATAGAAATTATCACCCCGCTCTATATAGGCAATTCCTTCTTTATAAGCTGAAATCATTTCCTGTTCTTGATTAACTTCTTTTATATTCGTTACTTCTTTTTTATCTTTGGCACAAGACTGAACTGAAATAAAGATTACTACTAATAATAATTTATATAAAATTTTCATTGGTATATTTTAGCGATATCTTATTTATATGGGAAAAAAAATTTATGCAATAGCTCTTAAATGACTTCTATTAATAAAGGCATGAGGCAAGTTTTTTTCTTTAATCTCTATTAATGAAAAATTTTGTTTATCTTCAAATACTATTCTTAGTAATTGATTTGTAAGCTTATGACCACCTTGAGAACAGACTATTTTACCAATTATTTTATAACCAGCTAAATAAAGATCACCCATGCAATCTAAAATTTTGTGATTTACAAATTCTTTTTCATTTCTAAGGCCTTCTTTATTCAAGACTTTATTTTCTTTAATAACTATGGCATTCTCTAAACTTCCACCTTTTGCTAATCCCATTTCTTTTAATTTTTCAATATCTTCAAAAAGGCAAAAGGTTCTAGAATTGTAAATTTCATTTAAATCAGATTCATATACTTTTATTAAATTTCTTTGAGTTCCTATTAAATTATTTTCATATTTAAGCTCAAAATCTATGTCTAAACTAATCTTACTTGGTTCAATTGAAATTGATTTTTTCCCATCCTTAAATTCTATTTTTTTTTCAATTTTGATAACTTTAATTGGGGCATCACTAGTTTTAATTCCAGCTTTAGTTATTGCCTCAACAAATAATTTTGCAGATCCATCTAAAATTGGGACTTCTTTATTGTTAATTTCTATTAAAGCGTTGTCAATTCCCATTCCATAGAAAGCTCCCATTAAATGTTCAATAGTAGAAACGCTTACTCCATGTTCGTTAGAAATAGTTGTACAAAAAACTGCACTGCTAACGTTAAAAATATTTGGAATCACTATATTATTATTTTTAATATCTATTCTTTTAAAAATTATTCCTGTATTTGATTTTGCAGGCTTAATTGTAATGCTTGCATTTATGCCACTATGAAGTCCAACACCATGTATTGAGATAACCTCTTTAATTGTTTTTTGATTTAAAACAGACATTACAAAACTTATAAATTCAGCTTACAAAATATGAAAAACAAGAAATATTACAGGAAAATACTATTTTATCTGAAAAAATGAAAAAGTTTTTCAAAAAAACCTTCTTTTGTTTGTTTTTTTGGTACAATTACAACTTCTTGTTTGTTTATTCCCTCACTTAATTTTAAAGCTGCTTCACAAATATCTTGTGTTGTTTCTTCTAATAAATCTATTTCTTTTGAAAAAACAATTTTTTCTTTAAATTTATTATCTAAAATTTTTGATCCTTCACCCATTAAAATCAACTGAAATTGATAGGATGGATCTAAATTTTGATTTAATTCAATTGATTTAAAGCATAATTCTAAAATTTCCTCAATCCTTGCAAAAATTATTTTTTGAACAAAATCAAGTGATAATTTTTTTTCTATTAAAATACTTTCATCTTTATCGAAATATAATTTTACTTTTTCAGCGTATATTAGGTCAATATTTAAAATCTTAGAAAGGTCTTTGGTAATATGATTCCCTCCAATAGGAATTACTTGAAAAAAACTAATTTCATTTTTATCGTAATGAGTTATTGACGTTTTATCAAAACCCATATCAATAAATGATATATTTTTCGTTAATTTAAAATTTTTTTTATAGCTTGTAGATTTTGCATAACTAGAACAAAATATTTGTTTTATTGAAATATCAAATTTAAAAAAAAATTTTTTAAAGAATTCTATAGTTTTTTTTGGTAAAGAAATAAAAATAATATCTATAGATAACAAATTACAATTAATATCTGTAGGTAAAAAAGTATAATTTTTATTATCAATTTTATAATTTTTGACAATAATATGAATAATATTTTTATTTGAATAATTTCTTAAAACCTGTTGTTTTGCATCTTGTATTAAAAATTGGATATCTTCTTTTTTTAATTTACATCCATCAAAATTTTTTGACAATGATAAACTAATAGACAATGTTTCTGAACTATCGACCATTAAATCTATATTTTCTAAGTATTCATTAGTATTTTTTTCTAAATTTGAAATAATTTTTTCAATTTCAATTTCAGCAGTTGCATAATCAGTAAAATAATTGCTTTCACAAAAAAAGTTTTTTTTCAAAGCATCCTTATTAATAGCTCCTATTCTAATTTTTGATTTTCCAAAATCTACATATATATTAAAGTTACTATTTTTCATTTTTCATAATTACATGGTTAGAAATTCTTAAGTCAATAACTCTATTACCTTTAAATTGATCATCTTTTATTATTTTATGAGCAATGCTTAATGCTTCAGCTAAATGTTCCTTAGGTAATTTAATCAAAATACCATCAATAGTTTGAACATCCCATCTATTTGAAAAATAAAAAAAAATCGACTTAAAATCTTCAAATTTAAATTCAGATTTTTCAATACTTATTTTGAACTTTAAAAATTTTTTAGAATTAAATTTTCCAAAAAATAATGGTAATGACATGTCAGTATATTCATTACTGATTAGTTTTCCATTTGATCCAATTAAAAATTGGCTACTACCTTTTATTTCTGCAATATATTTTGTTTTCTCAATTTTTATATTAACTTGCTTAGGATAAATTTTTTTAACACTGTATTTTTCTATTAAGTTATATTCTGAAATTATTGTATTTATATAATTTTTATCAATAAAAAAAATATTTCTAAATAATAAGTTGTTAAGTTTTTCAGTTATTTGAAAATTATTATCATTTGATAAACCAGACACGATAATTTTATTAATTTTAACTGAATAATTTTTTTTATTTTCTAATGATTTATTACTAGTTGTGCTTAGAATAATTAGGAATATTAAATATATTAATATTTTTTTATTTTTATCTATTGATTGATGCATCTCTTAAAATCCATTCGATCAATCCTATAAAATTAATACCAGCGTATTTGGCAATTTCTGGCACTAAAGATAGTTTTGTCATTCCAGGTTGGGTGTTTATTTCTAATAAATAAAATTTTCCTTTATAATATTTAAAATCAGATCTGGTTACACCCTTGCAACCAATTGCTTTGTGAGCTTTTAATGCAATATCTGTTATTTTTTGTAAATCTTTTTTATTTAAATCTACTGGAATAATGTGTTGTGTTTTCGATTTTGGATTATATTTAGCTTCATAGTCATAGAATTTTCTTTTTGGTTTTAATTCAATTGTTCCTAACTTTTTTTTTCCCATTATTGCTACTTGGATTTCTCTACCAGGAATAAATTTTTCGATTAAAATTTCTTTATAATGCCTTAAAATTTTTAAGTTTTTTAAAATATTTGTTTTTGTACATATATAGACATGAACACTAGATCCTTCATTAATTGGTTTAATTACTACTGGAAACTTTAATTTACTCTCGATTTTTTGAATAATTTTTTTTTCATCTTTTTCATAAATAAATTTAATATATTTTGGAGTTAATATTTTTTTTTCTATAAATATTTTTTTGGAAATTTCTTTATCCATTGCAATTGAAGATGAGATTACACCAGAATGAGTATAGGGAATTTTTTGAGTTTCTAATATTGTTTGAATATATCCGTCTTCACCAAATTGTCCGTGCAAAGCATTAAATATTACCTCTGGTTTATATAATTTTATATTTTTTAATAAATCTTTGTCAGGTTCACAACTGATAACATTATATTTATTTTTTTTTAATTCTTTAACTACCTCTTTTCCAGTTTCTAAACTAATTAATCTCTCTTTAGATGCTCCACCGCAAAGAACTAAAACTCTTTTTTTTATCATTATTCTAGTATTTTTATTTCTTTTTCTAGTTTTATTCCTGTTTTTTTTTGAACACTCTCTGCAACATAGTCTATCAATCTTTTCATATCATTGAAACTAGCGTTGTTACTATTTACAAAAAAATTACAATGTTTTTCAGATATACGTGCATCTCCAAACCTCGTGTCTAGCGGCACAGAATCTCTTATTAGTTCCCAAACTTTTTTCTTAGTTTGCGCTATTGGATTTTTAAATGTACTTCCACTTGTTTTAATTTTAGTAGGCTGAGTATTATCTTTTGCTTCTTTCAATTCTTTCATATCTTTTTCTATCTTATCTTTATTTTTTTTTTCTCCTTTAAAAGAAGCGCTTAAAAAAATTAAATCCTCTGATAAATCATTACTCCTATATTCAAATAAAATTTTATTTGCAGGAATTGTGATTACTATTCCTGATCTATCGATTGCCTGTACTGAAACTAATATATCTTTAAATTCTCTATTAAAACAACCCGCGTTCATTCTTAAGCCACCACCTATTGTTCCTGGTATACATGATAGGAATTCTAAACCTCCAATTTCATTATCACGGGCAAATTCTGATAATTTTTTATCACCACAAGCACTACCCGCCACTATAATGCCATTTGGTAATAATGAAATATTCGAAAAGTTTTTACCTAATTTAACAACAATGCCATTAAAAGTATTATCATTAATAAGTGTATTTGAGCCTGCTCCTATAATAAAAATTTTTTCATTACTGCCAAATTTTTTTAAAAATTGTGATAAGTTTATAAGAGAATCTGGTTTAAAGTAAATTTTTGTCTTACCTCCAATATTAAACCAATTATTTTTTTTTAAATCATAATCAAAGTCAAATTTACTATTTGTCTCTTTTGCAAAAAATTTTATTCTTTCTACTAACATTCTATCAATTTTGGTAATTCTCTTATCCAGTTTGAAACTGAACCTGCTCCCATCCCAATTACTATTTTTTTTCCATAGATGTTGCTTTTAACAAATCTAGCTAATTGATACTGGTTATTAACTAAAAACAAATTAACCTTAGAATTTTTGATAATATCTTTGGCAAAATTATTATAATTAAATCCTAACTTTAATTTTTCGCCGGCCATATATATTGGACACAAAATTACTGTGTTAGCTTTTTTAAATGATAGGCTAAATTCTTTTTTTAAATCTTTTAATCTAGATATTCTATGGGGTTGAAAGACACATATTATTTCTTCTTTTTTATAAACAGCCCTTACTCCGTTTAGTACTTCTTTTATTTCTGTCGGGTGGTGAGCGTAATCATCATAAAAATTAGTTTCACGGTAAGTAAATATTTTGTTAAATCTTCTCTGCACACCCTTAAATTCTTTTAAGCCTTGTTTAATGATTTCATTAGGTATTCCTATTGTTGAAGCAACTGCTGCTGCGGCTGTGGAGTTTCTGATATTGTGTATCCCCAGGAGTGGAATCTTTATTTTTTTAATTAATTTATTTTTTTTTCCTGGCAATTTAATTGATAAATCAAACTTTGAAAATTCTTTTACTTGCTTTATATTTTTAATATAAAATTGTGATTTAGGATTTGTTCCATATGTGTAATAGTTTTTTATCTTAATTTTTTTAATTAATTCATTGTTATATTTATCGTCAATACAAATAAATGATTTTCCAAATGAAGGAATTTTATTGATAAATTTAATAAATAAATTTTTTAAATCATCTATTGAGCTATAAAAATCCATGTGCTCTCTATCAATGTTTGTTATAATCGAATATGTTGCTGGTACATGAACAAAACTACCGTCTGATTCATCAGCTTCTAAGATGCACCAATCACTTTTTCCAAGTTTAGCAGAATTTTTTAATGAATTAAGAACTCCCCCATTAATGATTGTTGGATCTAATTTGGTTTTTGAAAATATAGCATCTAACAAAGAAGTTGTGGTTGTCTTGCCATGTGAACCAGTCACAACAATATTTTTAGTTAATGAAACTATGTGAGCCAACATTTCGCCTCTCTTATAGATTGGTAATTGCTTTTTTTTTGCCTCTATTAACTCTGGGTTATTTTTTTTAATTGCTGAAGAAATAACTAAAATTGTCGCTTTTTCTATATTTTTTTTTTTATGATCTATTGAAATTTTTATTTTATTTTTTCTTAATCTATCAATGTTTTTATTATTAGAAATATCACTACCCTGAACATTAAAGCCCATTCCTTTCATTATTAATGAAAGTCCACTCATACCAATTCCACCTATACCAACGAAATGTATAATTTCAGTTTTTGCTAGTTCAATTTTCATTAATTATAGTTATAATTTTTTGATTTATATTATTCCATGTATTTTGATAGCTAAAATTTCTCATATTCTTTTTTTTATCTAAATACTCTTCTTTATTTTCAATTATATTAATCAATTTATTAACTAGGCTACTTTCATTAAGTTCACTTTGATTCAAAATCCAGTTACATCCATGATTTTTGTAGTAAGAAGCATTTTCAAATTGATGATTATCTTTGGCAAATGGCAATGGTATGGCAATGAAAGCTATATTTAAAAAAATTAATTCAGCTAATGTTGATGCTCCTGCTCTAGTTATACATATATTTGCTTTACTCATAAATTCAGAAATATTTTCTTTAAAATCAAATAATTCATTTTTAATATTATTCTTTGAGTAAAAATTTTTTAACCTTTTATAATTTTCAAAATTTGTTTGTTGAAAAATTCTTAATTCATATCTTTTTGAAAGTTTTATTATTGAGTCATTAATAGCAGTGTCAAATAATTTTGCCCCTTGGCTCCCACCTATTATTAGTAGATTAATTTTTTTATCAATGTCTTCACTTGATCTTGTTAAATAAAATTCTTTTCTTAATAATGTTTTAATTATTACAATTCTATCAATTAGTTTATTCGGAAAATGTTTAATTTTATCAGAGTAACAAAAAATTTTATCGCAAAAATTCAAAAAAAATTTATTTGCTTTTCCTAAAACCATATTTGGCTCAAATAGTAAAATTTTAATGTTAAGAATTTTAGAAGCTATACATAATGGTAAAGACATGTAACCTCCTGTAGATATTAATATATTAATTTTTTTTTTTTTTAAAAAAAAGAAAGATTTGACTACTAAATGTAATATTAAGAATAATTGAAATGGTAGTAAAAATAGATTCTTTGATAATTTAGGAGTATTAATAATTTCTACCTTGTATTTTTCCCTATTTAAAAATTTAGCACCTCTTAGATCAGAACATATATGAACATCAAAATTTTTTTTTAAGTGTTCATAAAATATTGTTCCTGGAACAACATGTCCTCCCGATCCACCAGTGCTAATTAAAACTCTTTTATTCATTTTAATTAATTTTTCTCTTTGTTAGATTTAAAATTATACCTGATAAAATAGAAACTCCTATAATAGATGAGCCACCATAACTTAAATATGGTAATGTCATTCCTGTTGTTGGAAATAATCTAATGTTAACTCCTAAATGAATTAATGTTTGAACTAATATAAGTGTTATTGAGCCAGCTAAAATAAGTTTTATTTTTTCATCCTTTTCAGAATATAATTTTTTAAAGACATTGTGTATAAAAAATAAGAAAATTATTAATAATAAAATAATTACTACAACGCCAAATTCTTCAGATATTACAGAAACAATAAAATCTGTATGTGCATCAGGTACTTTATTTTTTAATGTGCCTTCTCCAATTCCCTTGCCAAAAAAACCACCGCTTATTATTGCTTCTATGGCTTTTTCTACCTGGCCACCATGCGTTCCTGTGCTTGGATGAAAAAAAGAATCAATTCTATTTCTAATATATTCAAACCTAGGAATAAAAAAAATTAAATATAATAAAGTAATAAATGACAACCCAAAAAAAATAATAAATATAAATAAACTAATACCTGATATGAAGATTAGTGTTAACCACGATAAGGACACTAGTAAAGTTTGACCAATATCAGGTTGTATCATTAGCAAAAGTGCTATTGGTAAAATAGTAAAAAAACTTAAAAAATATTTATAATAAATATGAATGTCTTTTTCACTGCTTAGGACTGTTGCAAGTAAAATTATTGTAAAAGGTTTAAGAATTTCTATTGGTTGAAATCTTGGTAAAAAAAATAATTCAAGCCATCGTTTCGAATTATTAACCTCAACTCCTATAATAGGTACTAACGCTAAGAAAAACAAAGAAAAGAAAAATAATAAAATTGAAATCCTAAATAAATTTTTTTGACTTAACGATGAAAAAAAAAACATCACGCATATGCCAAGACATATATAGGCCAAATGTCTAAAGAAAAAGAAGTAGCTATTAGTATCCAACTTTCCAGATGCAATTAATGATGTTGATGCGAGAGAGAAAAATAAGCCTAAAGCAAACAAAAGTACTATTACCAAAAAAATTGGTTTATCAATATTTTTCCACCATCCATAATAAAATCTATAAATTAGATTATTGTTAAACATTTATTAATTTTTTAATAAGACTATTGAAATATTTTCCCCTATCTTCAAAATTTTTAAAACTATCAAAGGACGCTGCAGCTGGGCTAAAAAGAATAATTTTATGTTTTTTATTTTTTTCTCTTTTTATATCTAAAAAAACTTTTTTAAGTAAAAAAACTAGGTCTTGAAAATGTTGGCAATTTATTGCATTTTTTAATTGCTTAAAAAAATGTAGCTTATCTCTTCCAAAAATATAGGCTTTGAAAGTTTTACAATCGTATTTACATAATGGGAATTTATCATTTTTTTTTGCTAATCCTCCCACTATCCAATAAACATTTGATAAAGATTTAAGTATACTTGCTGATGATGAATAGCTTGTTGCTTTAGAGTCATTAATTACAGTTAGATTTTTTGATCTATGAATTATTTGTTGTCTATACTTTAAGCCTTTAAAATTTTTTAATGTTCTTAGTAAATTTTTTTGATTTATATTAAATTTTTTAGCTATCTCGATTACAAAAGATAAATTTTCTTTATTACCCTCACTAATAAAGTATGGGTTGTTTATTATTTTCAAAAATTTTGGGTTAATAGTTTTTTTAATTTCAATTATTTTAGAAATAACTTTGATTTTTTTTATCTCTTTTTTAATATGTAAATTATTTGTATTTAAAAATGCTATTCCTCTACTTGTTTGGTTTTTAACTAATTTAAATTTTGCCTTAATATAATTTCTTAACGTTCCATGTCGCTCTAAATGATCTGGTGAAATATTCAATATTACGGCATAATTAGTTCTAAACAATTTACTATATTCCAATTGATATGAGGATGCCTCAATAACAAAAATTGTTTTTTTTTTAATATTTTCCTCAAGTAAAATTGGATTACCTATGTTTCCAACCAATCTCACATCAAATTTTTGGTCTTTTAATACATTATAAAGAATTTTAGATGTAGTAGACTTGCCATTAGTTCCTGTAATAGAAATATTTTTATTTTCACTATATGAACTATAAAAAATATCTAAATCAGTATTAATTTTATTTGAATTCTTTTTTAAATATTTGGCAAGCAAACATTTATTAACATTAATTCCTGGGCTAATTATTATATAATCAAATTCTTTATTCTTAATATCGTTATGACTAATTAATTTTTTTTTTATTTCAGTTTTTTCAATAATAGATTTTTTATCATCAAATAAGTAAAGATTACTTTTTTTTCTTAAAAACTGATATGTGGATAAACCACTTTTACCTAGTCCATAAATTAAAATCTTTTTTTTAAAAAAGATATTTTTATTTTTTAGCATTACCTTAATTTTAATGTTGCTAAACCAATCATTGCTAGAATTATAGAAATAATCCAAAATCTTATGACCACTGTGGATTCTGACCAACCCTTTTTTTCAAAATGATGATGAATTGGTGCCATCATAAAAACTCTTTTTCCTGTTAATTTAAATGAAATAACCTGGACTATTACCGAAACTGCTTCAAGCACAAATAGTCCCCCAGTAATAGCTAAAACTATTTCGTGTTTAGTAATTATTCCAATTGCTCCTAATGATCCTCCAAGTGCTAGAGATCCTGTGTCTCCCATGAAAATTTTTGCTGGTGGTGCATTAAACCATAAAAAACCAAGACATGCCCCAATAATGGATCCGCAAAATACTGAAACTTCACCAACACCTTTAATGTAGGGTATCTGTAAATAATCCGCAAAAACTATATTACCAGTAACATAGCTAATAAATGCAAAGCATCCTGCAACTAATATAACTGGTACAGTTGCGAGTCCATCAAGACCATCTGTTAAATTTACTGCATTTGAAGACCCTACAATTATAAAAACAGAAAATGGTATAAAAAACCAACCAAGATTTATTATTAAATTTTTAAAAAATGGAAAATATAAATTTGTTAATTCTTTGTAATCAGTAAAATGACTCAATAATAGTATGCCTATTATTGCTATTAATATTTGAGAAATAATTTTAAATTTAAAAGAAATTCCTGATGAATTTTTATATTTAATTTTTTTATAATCATCATAAGCTCCGAGTAAACCAAAAGAAGTAACTATAAAAATTAAAAACCAAATATAGCTACTTGATAAATCCCCCCATAAAAAAATACCTGAAAATAAACCTATAAGAATTAACACACCCCCCATAGTCGGTGTGCCTATTTTTTTTATAATATGGTCGGAAGGTCCATCATTTCTTATAGGATCTAAAATCTGATTAGCTGAAAAAAAATTAATAAATGGTGTTCCAATTAACAGTACTATTAGCATGGATGTAAACATCGCTAATCCAGTTCTAAAAGTAAGATACTTAAAAACATTAAGAAATGTATATGTGTCAACAAAATCTAAAATTAAATTATAAAGCATTAATCTTGCCAGTTTTTAGAGCATTGGTTAATTTATAAAGTCCTGTTGAATTTGAACCTTTGATCATTAGATAATCATTATTATTTATATTGTTTTTTATCAAATCAATTATTTCAGAGTTTTTTTTCAAAATTATACCTTTCTTGTCTTTATTAATATTTTTATATGTTTCTGCAATATACTTGCCAATAACATTGACTTTATTGATTGAAGTTCTGTTTATGACTTGACTAATATCTGAGTGTAATTTTTTTGAGTGTTTGCCCAGCTCTAGCATATCACCTAATATTAAATGTTTTTTAGAATTATTTATCTTGATCATATCGAAATTTTTTATTGCAGAATTTAAAGATAAAGGATTTGAATTATAACTCTCATCAATTAGATAAATATTTTTTTTATTAACTTTTATCTTAGAAATATCTCCACGTCCTTTGGGTATAGAGTGATTATAAAAAATATTCTTTTTTAATTTATTAATATCCTTAAAAATTATAATGACTGTCAAAGCTGCTAATATATTCATTATATTATTTTCGAAATTAGAAGAAGTAAAAAAGTATGTTTTTCGATTATTCACATTAATAAAAATTTTATATTTTTTTCCTTCTTTTTTAATAGAATTTAATTTTATATTTGAGTTTTTATTTTTAATACTAAAAGTATAAATTTTTAGTTTTTTTTTTAAGGCTTTTTTTTATG
>Ga0209709_10000679_pt1 | contig 32192 bp, 29 predicted proteins | sample ArcticOcean_MG_C_2_FD_187435 | JGI IMG/M metagenome (GOLD analysis project Ga0209709, IMG submission 187435) | Marine microbial communities from western Arctic Ocean - ArcticOcean_MG_CB4_136 (SPAdes) (version 2) | ecosystem: Environmental > Aquatic > Marine > Oceanic | place: Arctic Ocean... | reverse complement strand
GCTTTTGAGTCTACATAAATTTTACCTTGATAAATACCTTTTGCATTTTCATTTAAAACACTTTTAATTAATTGATAGCTTTTTGTATTTTCAGCTAGATGATTAATATTAGTTTTGATTTCATGATGTTGTGAGTTTGTTAAATTTATTATTCCATTAATAAATGCTGAGCTGTACTCATCATTTAAATTACAATTAATTTCATTTTTTATAAATTTAGACCCAGTCGAAAAAATAAAGTTTTCTGAAATACTATTTTTTTCTAAATTAATATTATTATAAGAGTATTTAATATTAGAATTTTTTTTATGATCAATCTTATAATTTTTAAGAATAGCATCTTGTGCAATATCAAAATTTTGAACTATATTTATAAAATTATTTTCAGAACTATCATCAAACAAATCTATAAGTTTCAAACTACTATTTTTTTCAAGAACAATGTCTGTTTTCAAATTGATCGCTGTTGATTTAAGCTCTTTGGTTGTAATATTGTATATAATTAATGGCTTATTCATTGAATAGTTCTCTTTAACCGTTACTCTGATATAGCTGGCAATGAGAGCATTGTTCAATGAAACCAATGAATTAACTTCTTTAGAATTTTCATTTTGATTTAAATCTCTTGTTATCAAAACTTTAGTGTCATCTTCAGAGCTAAAATCAACTTTTGAAATTACTCCGTTAAGAAAAATTATCTTATTATGTGCAAATTTATCAATAAAGGTAGTTTCATCAATCTCACTTATTTCAAAGTCGGTATGAAAGCGTAAATTTTCAATATTAGAAGAAATTATCTGATTCAAATCTGAAAATTTCCAATCTTCCACTCTTTTATTTGGAAAACCATTCTCTACAAATTGATTAAGGTTTTCTTTTCTAGAATTTATACTTTTCTCTGAAAGTTTTAAACTTTCTATGACTTTATTAAAATCTACTTTTAGTTGTTCCATAATCTAACTTAAACTTTCGTATCCTTTGTTTTCAAGTTCTAATGCAAGTTCTGACCCACCCGATTTAACTATTTGTCCATTAATTAAAACATGCACAAAATCTGGTTTTATATATTCTAATAATCTTTGATAATGAGTAATGATTAAAAAAGAACTTTCTTTACTTCTTAATGCATTAACACCTTCTGAAACTATTTTTAAAGCATCGATATCAAGTCCAGAATCTGTTTCGTCTAGAATAGACAGCTTAGGATTTAATATAGACATTTGAAGTATTTCATTTTTTTTCTTTTCTCCACCAGAAAAACCTACATTTAATTGTCTGCTTAGTATTTTTTCATCAAATTTTAATTCGCCTGCTTTTTGTTTAACTAATTTTAAGAATTCAATGGCATCTAATTCTTTTTCACCTTTAGCTTTTTTAATTGCATTTAGAGATGTTTTTAAGAATATATTGGTATTAACTCCTGGTATTTCAAGTGGATATTGGAATGCTAAAAATATTCCTTTATGAGCTCTTTCTTCAATCTCTAAATCTAAAAGATTTTCATTAAAATACTTTACTTCGCCAGTTACTGTGTAACCTTTTTTCCCTGAAAGAACATTTGATAGAGTGCTTTTACCAGATCCATTCGGTCCCATAATTGCATGTACTTCCCCTGGCTTAATTTCTAAATTTAATCCTTTTAATATTTCTTTATTATCAATATTTGCTTTAAGATCTTTAATTGTTAACATTAACCAACACTCCCTTCTAAACTGATACCAACTAATTTTTGCGCTTCAACAGCAAATTCCATTGGAAGCTGCTGTAACACTTCTTTGCAAAAACCATTAACAATTAAACTAACAGCCTCTTCTTGATTTAAGCCTCTTTGATTACAGTAAAATAATTGTTCTTCACTAATTTTTGATGTAGTCGCTTCATGCTCAATATTTGAGCTAGAATTTTTATTCTTTATGTATGGAACTGTATGTGCTCCACACTTGTTACCCATCAAAAGAGAATCGCATTGAGTAAAATTCCTCGCATTATCAGCATTTCTAGCGATATCCACTAATCCTCTGTATGTATTATCAGCAAAACCAGCCGATATACCTTTAGAAATTATTTTGCTTTTTGTATTTTTTCCAAGATGAATCATCTTTGTACCAGTGTCTGCTTTCTGATGATTATTGGTGATAGCTATTGAATAAAATTCTCCAACAGAATTATCTCCTTTTAAAATACAACTTGGATACTTCCATGTGATTGCTGAACCTGTCTCGACTTGTGTCCATGAAATTTTTGAATTTTTCCCCTTACATAATCCTCTTTTAGTAACAAAATTATAAATACCTCCTACACCATCTTTGTCTCCAGGGTACCAATTTTGAACCGTTGAATATTTAATTTCAGCATCATCTAATGCAATTAATTCTACATTAGCGGCATGCAATTGATTTTCGTCTCTCATTGGTGCCGTGCAGCCTTCTAAATAACTGACGTAACTTCCTTTGTCGGCAATAATTAATGTTCTTTCAAATTGACCTGTCTCTGTAGCATTAATTCTAAAATAAGTTGATAACTCCATTGGACATCTGACACCTTCTGGAATGTAGACAAATGAACCATCTGTAAATACTGCAGAGTTTAATGTTGCAAAATAATGATCTGATAAAGGAATTACTGATCCTAAATATTTTTTTACAAGTTCAGGATGTTCTCGAATTGCCTCAGACATTGAACAAAAAATTATTCCTTTTTTATTCAACTCACCTTTAAAAGTTGTTGCTACTGACACTGAATCAAATACAGCATCTACAGCTATGCCATTTAATCTTGCCTGTTCTTGTAGTGGTATCCCTAGTTTTTTATATGTTTCAAGTAACTTTGGATCTAACTCATCTAAACTTTTAGGTTTGTCATCCATACTTTTCGGAGCAGAGTAATAATAAAGATCTTGGTAATCTATTTTAGGATATTTTGGTTTTTGCCAATTTGGTTCTTTTAACTGTTTTAATCTTTCAAAAGCTTTTAACCTCCAATCAAGCATCCACTTAGGTTCTTTTTTTATATTTGAAATAAATTTAATTACTTCTTCATTTAACCCTTTGGGTGCTCTTGTGTTTTCAATATCAGTTGAAAAACCATATTTGTAATCTTTTAATTTTTCTATTTCTTTTTCTCTGGCGTCCATTTTAATTTCTACTTTCTGAGGTATTGCTTATTAGGTCTTTTAAATTTTTTTTTTCAAAGAAATAGTTAATGTGTATTTCAAGTTCATCCCATAAATTATGGGTAATGCATTTTGATGTTTTACTATTACAACCTTTTTTTGACTCTTTTTTACACTGAACTGTTTTAACTTCTTCATCTACGGCATTTAGTATATTTGCTAGTTTGATTTCTGCAGGATCCTTGTTTAAAATATACCCACCATTAGAGCCACGGATACTTTTGACTATGCTATTTTTTTTTAGCTTTGAAAATATCTGCTCAAGAAAATCTAAAGATATGCCTTGTCTTAATGATATATCTCTTAAAGATACAGGATTGGTGCTATTAAAATTAGCTAAATCAGCTAATGCCATAACTGCATACCTACCTTTTGATGTTAATTTCATATTTACCCTTGTTTATAGGGCTTTTTTATACAAACCTGACCAAATTAGTCAAGTATAGATTATATAAAAAAGTTAACAAATTGTCGCTTAGTTATGATAAACGTAATTTTTTTTTGAGAATAATAATCAATCACATACTTATGGATAATAAAATAATAGAAGTTTTTATACCTGGTCCTGCAGGAAGAATGGAAGCAAAATATTATAAAAGTGAAAAAATCACATCTCCAATTGCATTAGTATTGCAGCCTCATCCACAGTACGGGGGGACAATGAATAATAAGGTTGTTGTTGATACATTTCATACTTTTATAGAAAATGGATTTTCAGTTTGTAGAGTAAATTTTAGAGGTGTTGGAAAAAGCGATGGTGAATTTGATAATGGTCAAGGTGAACTAGCAGATGCTGCTGCTGCTTTAGATTGGCTAGAGAGAGAAAATTTTGATAACTCACAATGTTGGGTTTCAGGATTTTCTTTTGGATCGTTAATAGCTATGCAACTACTTATGAGAAGACCAGAAATAAATAGATTTATTGCTATATCTCCTCAACCCAATGTGTATGATTTTTCATTTTTATCTCCCTGCCCAACATCAGGTTTAATGATCTATGGAAAAAAAGATGAACTTGTTCCATTGGAGCATATTACTGAATTAGACAAAAGATTGAGTGCTCAAAAAGGAATTAAAGTAGATTTTCAAGCTGTAAATGATGCTAACCATTTTTTTTCAAAAACAGAAAATGTTTTGGTAAAAAACTTAGATAAATATATTAAAAAAGAATCTGCTTTATTTTAATAATTTTTAACTAACACTCCTCCTGTACAACCTAATTCTTCTTTACAGCCTGTTGTAAAAGGAAATGAAATTGGTAATTTAAGGTAAGATCTAATCGCTAGATAAGCAAAAGCTTGGGACTCCACAAAGTCACCGTCAATGTTATATTTATCAATAGACTCAAGTGACATTTCTTTCAAGTCATCTAAATGTTTATTAAAAACATGATCATCTGTTTTTAAATTTTCAATTCTCTTTTTCATTATAGACTCCATTAAATATTTATTTTTTCGTCCACCACCACAAACTAAAACTTTAGTAATGTTAGGGTGAACAGAGATTGCTCTACCAAGACCTTGTGCTATAATTGTAGCTGTATACTCTGTAAGAGTTGCAGCTCCATCTTCTAGAGAAAGTCCTCTTACAAATGAAATATCAAAATCTTTTGTATCTAATGAGTCTTTTAATATTAAATCATTTTTTTTTAAATTCTTCTTACTTTTTTTAAAGCTTTCAAAATTAAAATTTTCAAGTGCTTGTTTTAAAATTAAACTGTTTGTTTTTCCTGATTTAGCAACAAGTCCATTTTCATCATATTTTTTGTTAGAATTTTTTCTAATCCATTCATCAATTAAACAATTACCAGGTCCAATATCATCTGCAAAAATACCTCCGTACGATTGTTTGGGTTCTTTAGTGTGTGTTATGTTCGATATCCCTCCTATATTGAGTATTGATATTGGGTAGCCAATTTCAAATTCTTTATTAATTTTACTAACCATAATGTTATGAAATATTGGTGTTAGAGGCGCACCCTGTCCCCCATTTAACAAATCATTTTGTCTAAAATCATAAATTATAATTTTTTTTGTTAGTTGTGATAATAAGTTTCCATCTCCTAATTGCCTGGAAATTTTTTCATCAGCATTATGAAAAATGGTCTGTCCATGAAAGCCAACAAAATCAATATTGTCACTTACTTCTTTTAGTATTTTGTTAACAATCTTGGCATGAAAAAGGGTTATTTCTTTTTCTAGGGTTTTTAATTCACTTGATAGTATTTTTATATCTTTAGAGGTTTTTATTTTATCTCTAATGTTAGTTAATTTTTGATAAAGTTCTTCATTATATTCGAAATATTTGTTGTAAATTACTTCATAATGACTTGTTCCATCGGAATTAATGATTGAAGCATCTATGCCGTCCATTGATGTGCCACTCATTAGACCTAGGGCTGTATAAAATTTTGCCATTCTTATTTTTTTTTTTAAAAATTTGTATATTGTGGAACTATAAACCTATGAATAAATTTTTAAAAGAATTTAAAGATAGAGGATTCTTCTATCAATGTACTGGTGAAGATGATTTATCTAAACTATTAGATAAAGAAAAAATTAATGCCTATATAGGTTTTGATTGTACGGCTGAAAGTCTTCATGTTGGTAGCTTACTTCAAATAATGTGTTTAAGACTTCTTCAAAAACATGGCCATAGACCCATAGTATTATTGGGAGGTGGCACTACTAGAATTGGTGACCCGTCAGGTAAAGATAAAACAAGAACTATATTAAACGAAGATGAAATAGAAAAAAATATTAAAAATATAGAAAAAATATTAAAAAACTTTTTAGATATTAAAGATCCAAAAACTAAACCAATTTTTGTAAATAACCATTCCTGGCTTAAAGGCTTAAACTATATTTCTTTTTTAAGAGATATTGGAAAACATTTTACAATAAATAAAATGTTAAGTTTTGATAGTGTCAAAACTAGATTAGAAAGAGAGCAATCATTAAGTTATATGGAATTTAACTATATGATCTTACAAGCCTATGATTTTTTAGAATTAAATAAAAAAGAAAATTGTGTTTTGCAAATGGGTGGATCTGATCAATGGGGAAACATTGTTAATGGAGTTGATCTAATAAAAAGGCACTCAAATAAACAAGCTTATGGTTTGACAACACCATTAATAACTTTAGCGTCTGGGACAAAAATGGGAAAAACAGAATCTGGTGCTGTTTGGTTAGATAAGAAGTTTTTGTCTCCTTATGATTATTGGCAGTTTTGGAGAAATATAGATGACCGGGATGTTTTAAAGTTTCTTAAAATTTTTACAGATTTAAGTGTTGATGAAATTGAAAAAATTAAAAATAACAATATTAATGAATTAAAAATTTTACTTGCAAATAAAACTACGGAAATGTTGCATGGTAAGCAAGAGGCTAAAAAAAGTGAAGAAACAGCAAGACAAACTTTTGCTGATAATTCAATGGGAGATAATTTACCTTCTGTCCCAATAAATGAAAAAGAACTTAATCGTAAAATAACTATCATAGATTTAATAATCTTATCTAGATTAGAAAGTTCAAAAAGTGAAATAAGAAGATTAATTAAAGGGAATGGAATTAGGATAAACAATCAAATTGTTGTTGATGAAAAGTTCATTATTACCAAAACTCTATTTAAAAATAATTTAATCAAGCTCTCTTTGGGTAAAAAAAGACATATTAAAGTCGAACTGTCTTAATTTTTTTTAATTTTTTCTAAAGTTCTAGTTATAAACCTTGGCGTTAAAGTTTTAACAGGATTTACTGAAGTTTTTAAATTTTTTGGTGATCCTTTAATTTTGAAACTAACTCCAAAAATACCCTCGCCAACTTTTTTTCCTACCAAAATATTACCTAATAAGGGTATTGAAGCTATAGATCTATTAATAGTTGTAGCAGGCACCAATGTTCCTCTCAAACTGACTATTTTTTTTGATTCAATATAGCCATCCATCAATATTGAAACGGCTGGGCCTATTGCATACATTTCTTCAATAGTTGTTAAGCCTTTTTTATTTGAAAATTTCATTTCAAAATCAGTGAACCTTATACCTTCCCCTGTTAATAAATCAGCTATTCCCTGAAGAGAAGCTAGACTTAACAGTTTTGCAAATACCGGTACTTCTTTAACTTTAAAATTGTCAATAACTAGTAATGAATTAGAAATTCCATTTTTGTTCACTGAATTAAAATCTAAATACCCTTCATCAAAACCTTTAATAAAGTCATATCTTTTAATCAAAGGTTTGGGATAATTTGTGGAAAGTTTTGTGATTTTTTCTCTTTTATCATTTGTTTTAATTGATAAGTTAATTTTTTTATTGTTTGGAAAAACAGATTCTAAATTTAAATTATTAATTTCATTATTTACAAAATTTAAAGTTCCAGAAAGATCATTCATAAAATAAATTTCATCCATATACATTTTGTCAATTTTAAGATTAATTTTAGAATTAAAATTACTAAATAATGAAGCACTTCCATTCTCATTGTTCAGTATTGTGTTAATTAATTTTGTTGCATCATAACTTTTTCCTTCAATAATATAATTTAGATTATTTTTTTTCATAAGAAGCTGATTTTTAATTTTTTTATCATTTATGTAGTTAAAATTAAAACTATCTATATTCATAATCTTAAAATCAGAATTGAAATTCAAATTTTTAAATGAAATTTTATTATTTTTTTCTACTAGAGAAATTAAATTAAATTCAATTGAGTTATTTTTTATAAAATTTCCATTTATTAAAATTGAAGCATCAATATTTTTATTTTTTTTATAGTCTAGAAAGTTTATTAGTAAGTCACTATTTTTTATATTTACTTTTGTATTAAATACAAATTGGTTGTTACTTTTTATTATTTGATAATTAATAGAATCAGCTTTGTCTTCGATTAAGATCTCACCGCTGCCCTTAATATTAAATTTGTCTTTCTTATAACTGATTATGATTTTATGATTTTCAAAATTGATTTCTTCATTTAAGTTAGGCAAATAAGATTTTAGATTTGTTAGATTGTTGTTTATAACTAGTTGATCTAAATTTACTTTTGACTCTACATTTAGATTGTTAAATTTTAATTTTTTATTAATATTAAACGAAAAATTATTTATAGAGCTAAATCTTGCTTTTTTTATATCTATATTTTTTATTAAACTTCCAATCAACGTGCTTAATTGCTTTGTATTAAAGTCTTTTTCTTTTGTTAGAATTTTTCCTTTTATTAGAAATAACTCTTCTTTTTTATTAGCTTCTACTAAAGGTGATGAAAGCTTTATGTCATTAAAATCAACTTTTATATCTGTAAACAAATATTTTTTTTTGTTAACATTAAACTCAAAATTTAAATTATTTATATTATGTTGATCTAAAAAATTAAAATTTGTATTTTTAATGAATCCATTAATTTTATAATCTTCTTTGATCTTTCCCTCGTCATCGAATTTTAAATTGATGTCAGCTGTTAAAAAACCATCTTCAATAATTTTATCTAATATGAGTAATTCAGCTGAATTTTTAAAAGACTTTGCTAGTGAAATTACGTCCTTAAGTTTAATTGACTTAGTGGAAATTTGTAAATAATCTATTGAAAATTCATTAGAAAGAAGAGATTTCAAAAATATAGTTGTTTTTATATTTTTTACCTTCAGTTTATTATTCTCAAATAATATTGTGGGATCTTTAGTTGTTATATTTACCGTAAAATTGTAAGGATTTAATAAAAATTTAACATCTTTTAAGTCTAAATTAATTTTTTTATTAATTTCTAATATTCTACTTGTAATATTTTCGTTAAATCTTTTAGTCTTTACACCAATAATACTAAAATAAAGAATTATCAGAACAATTACTAGCAATATGGTTGATAAAATTTTTATTATTTTTTTATTCATTTAACTTTATACAGTGAACTTTCTAAAAAGTCGTCTATTTCACCATTTAGTATCTTATCTGGGTTAGAGCTTTCAAAGTTAGTTCTATTATCTTTAACCATTCTATAAGGATGAAGAACGTATGATCTTATTTGATGCCCCCAACCTATTTCAGATTTTGATGATTCTATACTTTGACTTTCTTTCTCTCTTTTTTTCATTTCAAAATCGTAAAGTCTTGCCTTGAGCATATTCATACATGTGTCTTTATTTTTATGTTGAGATCTTTCATTTTGACATTGAACAACAATATTTGATGGCATATGCGTAATTCTAACTGCACTATCAGTCGTATTAACATGCTGTCCTCCTGCGCCACTAGATCTGTAAGTATCAATTCTCAAGTCTTTTTCTATGATTTCAATATCAATATTTTGATCTACTACAGGATAAATCCAAACACTTGCAAAGCTTGTGTGTCTTCTGGCTCCAGAATCAAAAGGAGAAATTCTAACAAGCCTATGAATTCCTGACTCAGATTTTAGCCAGCCAAAAACATAATCACCTTCAATTTTTATTGTTGATGATTTTATTCCTGCTTCATCACTTTTATGTTCACTTATTAATTGAGATTTAAAACCTTTTAAAATTGACCATTTTAAATACATTCTTCTTAGCATTTCGGCCCAGTCTTGGCTTTCTGTTCCTCCAGCACCTGCGTGAATCTCTATGTAGCAATCTAAACTATCACTCTCATTTGATAAAAAGCATTTAGTTTCATTTTTTTTAGCCAATTTTTTTAGATTTTTTAAACTTTCTAGAACTTCATTTATTATAGATTGGTTTTTTTCTTCTACAGCTAACTCATTCAATTCATGCAAATCATTGATTGATTTAACAGAATCGCCATATGAGTTTATTAAATCTTCATAGAGCTTGTTTTCTTTAATTATTTTTTGTGAATTAGATTTATCTTGCCAGAAATTTTTTTCTAATATTTTTTGATTGTTTTTTTTTAACTCTGAATAAATATCATTTTTTTCAAAGATACTCCTTAACTCTTTGATTAATTTTTTCTATTTCAGACTTATATTTTAAGTACTCATTTTCCATTAATAGAACCTTAATATATTATGATTTTTAAATCTATTGTTAATATCTAAATTTGAAAAATTTTCTTTTGGAAGATTTTTATAAGATTCAATTATAGTTGTTTTAGATGGAGTCTCAGCTTTTTTTCCTGTTAATGGATCGATAACCATCATCAATATATTGTCCGCAACTTTAAATGGTTTGGCTTCTTCTTTTTTTATGGCATTTTTCACAAAATTTTTAAAGATCGGTAATGCAGTTTTTGCACCAGTTTCATACTTTCCAAGTGATTTTGGATTATCTGAACCTAAATATACACCAATTGCTATTTTTGAAGTAAAGCCAACAAACCATGTATCTGTATTTCCATTTGTAGTTCCAGTTTTTCCCCCCAAATCTAAATTGAGATCTTTTAATTTTCTTCCTGTTCCATTCTGAACTACACCCTCTAATATTGAAGTCATTTGATAAGCAGTTTCAGCAGAGAATATCTGTAGAAAATCGTCTTCTATTTCTGGATAATTTTTGCTTAAATAAGACAATTGATCACAATTAATACATTTTCTTTTTTCATTATTTAATATTGTATTTCCTTCACTATCCTGGATTCTATCAATCATTATTGGTATTACCAACTTGCCTCCATTTACAAAAGAACAATAAGCAGATGTTAGTTTTAGCAAAGTTGTTTCAGCAGAACCTAATGAAATAGATAAAAGTTCGCTGGGATTATCATAAATACCTAACTTCTTTGAAAAATTAACTATTTTTTTTACTCCAAGATCTTGAGCTATTCGAACTGTCATTAGGTTTCTAGATTTCTCTAAACCCATTCTTAAAGTTGATGGTCCATAAAATTTTTTTCCATAATTTTCTGGTTTCCACATTTTTAGATCTGAACCTTGCTCTAATACTAATGGGGCGTCCAAAACTAAAGTTGATGGAGTGTACCCGTTTTCAAGCGCTAAGGCATAAATAAAAGGTTTAAATGCAGAGCCTGGCTGTCTTAATGCTTGTGTAGCACGATTAAATTCACTTTTTTTAAAACTGAAACCTCCACTTAACGCTAATACTCTGCCTGTAAAAGGATCCATTACTACAATTCCACCGTTAACATTTGGCAGCTGTCGCAAACCAAATGTATTATCATTTAAATTTTCTACATATATTATATCTCCAATTTTAAACAGCTCCCTAAATTCTTTTTTAGTCCAAGAAATATTTTCATACTTAATAATTCCTTTTAATTTTTTTTCAGTTTCAATCTCTGTATTAAATTTATCAATTTTTTTTATTATCGCTAAATCCCAATTAATCGATTTTTCTAACCTGAATTTATCCATGCCATCAGTCCAATTAATTAAATTTTTTTTTCTTGTGAGTGGTCCACGCCAACCTTTTCTTTTGTCGTAATTGATCAAACCTGCTCTTAAGGATTGTGTTGCAATTTTTTGTAAGTTTAAATTAATTGGTGTATTAATATTCAAACCTTGCTTATAGACACTATCAAAACCAAGTTTATCAACTACATTTTTTCTTATGTCTTCAACATAATAGCTAGTATCTTCAACAAAAAATTTTTTTATTTTTTTTAGTACAATCTTATTGTTGGTAAAATCCTCATAATTCTTTTTATCTATATGATTGTTTTCAAGTAAATTTTTTAAAACTAAATCTCTTCTAAACTTAGCTAGTTCAATATTTTTATAGGGGTTATATCTGCTGGGTGCTTTAGGTAATGCTGCTAATAATGCTGCTTCTTCATAATTTAATTCACTAATTGGTTTATCAAAATATTCTAAACTTGCTGAGGCCACACCGTAAGTTCCTTCTCCTAGGTATATTTGGTTTAAATATAATTCTAATATTCTTTCTTTTGAAAGAGCTCTTTCTATTCTTAATGCTAGTATTGCTTCTTTTATTTTTCTATTTAAGCTTACTTCATTTGTTAATAAAAAATTTTTTGCTACTTGTTGAGTTATAGTTGATGCACCCTCTAATCTTCTAGATGACATTATATTTGAAATATTATTTATTACAGCTCTTAATACTCCTTTAGCATCTACACCAGGGTGAGAGAAAAAATTTTTATCTTCTGCTGATAGGAATGAGTTAATTACTTTTGTTGGTATTGCCTCATAGGGAACAAATATTCTTTTTTCAGTAGAAAAATCGTTTACCAATTCTCCCTCACCAGAATACACTTTACTTGAAACTGGCGGTTTATAGTTCTTAAGAAACTTATAATCTGGTAAATTGTTAGAAAAAGCCCATAAAATAGCTAGTAAAAAAAATGTAGTCAATAGACCGATGCTCAAAATTAGTATAAATATATTTTTAATAATTCGATGCATTTAAGTTTAATATATATATAAATTTGTTAAAGTTAAGGCATCAGAATTCAAAAAAAATTAAAAATTATTTAAATATAAAATGAAACAATTAATCAAAAACTTATGGAAAAAAATTTATACATTGATGCTTCGCATCCAAACGAAACTAGAGTTGTCCTTAAAAGTGGTGACAATATTGAGGATTATGAATACGAAGGTTTAAAAATAAACCTAATCAAGAATAATATATATCTTGGAAAAGTTAGTAGAGTGGAACCCTCTCTACAAGCAGCTTTTATTGATTTTGGAAGAGACAGGCATGGATTTTTATCTTTTAACGATATTCAATCAGACTATTACCAAATTCCACAAAGTGACCTAGCTAAAATAAAAGAAGAAGAAGAAAAAGATAGAGAAGAACTTCAAAAAAAAAGTGAGAAAGAAGAAGAAGAAAATATTAACAAAGGTAATTTAGATATTAACGATCCTTTAGAGGTAAAACCTGAAACTGAAATAGAACTACCCTCTTTGGAGGAATTATCTGGAGATGAGATTGCACCAAGTGAGGACTCAACTACAAAAATAAAGATTGCTGAAATAAAAAAATCTGAAACCAGATTCAGAACAAAAAGATACAAAATACAGGAAGTTATAAAACCAAATCAAATAATTTTGATACAAGTATTAAAGGATGAAAGGGGACAAAAAGGTGCAGCACTAAGTACTTTTATTTCTATTGCTGGTAAATACATAGTTTTAATGCCCAACACTTCAAAGGGTGGTGGTATATCTCGTAAGATTTTTAATCCAGGTGAAAGAAAAAAAATTAGAACAATTTTAAATGAAATAGTCATACCAAAAGAGATGGGGCTTATTGTTAGAACTGCTGGATCCAATAAAACAAAAAATGAAATAGATCATGATCTTCAAACATTGATAAAAACCTGGAATGGAATTAAAGAAACTGCTTTAAATTCTATAGCACCTTCTTTAATTCATCAAGAAAGTGATATTATCAAAAGAACTTTAAGAGATATGTACGATGAGGATACAAACAATATAATTATCGAAGGAAACGATGGTTACAAAAAAGCACAGAATTTCATGAAAATGATGATGCCCTCACATGTTAAAAAAATAAAAAAATATAGAGATAAAGTTCCTTTATTTTTTAATGAAAATATTGAGGAAAAATTAAATCAAATTTATGATTCAGAGGTTAAATTAAAATCTGGTGGTTATTTAGTAATTAATCCAACTGAGGCATTGATTTCAATAGATATAAATTCTGGGAGCTCAATAAAGCAAAAAAATGTTGAGAGTACTGCTTTAGATACAAATCTCGAAGCAGCAGAAGAGATATCAAGACAAATAAAAATCAGAGATCTGTCTGGTTTAATAATCATTGATTTTATTGATATGCTGAGCTTTGGAAATAGAAGGTTGGTTGAAAGAAAGCTTAAAGAAAAATGCAGAATGGATAGAGCTAGAATTCAGATAGGAAGAATTAGTAACTTTGGATTACTTGAAATGTCTAGACAAAGACTGCGGGAGAGTGTTGTAAAATGGAAGGTTACTCTTACAGATGAGTCTTTTGCCATGAAAGTTTTAAAATTAGTAGAAGTTAAAGCTGTTTTAACAAAAGCTAAGTTTGTAGAACTAAAAATTTGTGAAAAAATATCAGACTTCATGAAGGTAAATTTTCTGGAAGACCTGAAGTATTTTGAAGATAAAAATAAAATAAAAATTGATATTATTGCAGATAACTCTCTGACTATTCCTGAGTACATAATTGATCTACAAAATAAAACTAAAAAAACAATAGAAGTTTTTGAATATATTGAAAAACTAAAAAACCTAGATGAACAAGAGAAAGATGTTAAATCTTTTGAAAATTTAAATAGAAAAAAACCTTATAAAAAAAAAACTTTTTTTAAAAAAAAATTCTATAAAAAACCAGCAGTTGCTTAAATAATTCCTGTTTTTGGAGAAGAGGCATTGCCATATAAAGATTTATCTATACGGCCTGCTAAAAATGATTGTCTGCCAGCAATAACACCATTTTTGAAAGCTAACGCCATTTGAAATGGTTTTTTAGCTTTTGCAATTGCTGTATTTGCTAGCACTCCGTCACAACCCAATTCCATAGCAATAGTAGCATCAGATGCCTGACCTAATCCAGCATCAATTATTAAAGGAAGTTTTGTCTGATCTCTTATGATTTTTATATTAGTTATATTTTGTATACCGAGTCCAGAACCTATGGGCGCTGCTAAAGGCATAATTGCACTAGCACCAACATTTTCTAATCTTTTTGCCATTAATGGATCATCGTTACAATAAACCATAACTTTAAAACCTTCTTTAGTTAATATCTCAGTAGATTTTAAAGTTTCAATCATATCTGGAAATAAATTTTTTTTATCTCCTAGAACTTCTAATTTTACTAATTTCCATCCACCAATTTCTCTTGCTAATCTCAATGTTCTGAGCGCTTCCTCAGAAGTAAAACATCCTGCTGTATTTGGGAGGTAAGTAATTTTTTTTGGATCTATATAATCCATCAATAATGGTTTTTTTTTATCAGAAATATTAACTCTTCTTACAGCAACTGTCACAATTTCTGCACCAGATAATCTTATAGCTTTAGCACACTCTTTCATACTTCTATACTTACCTGTTCCAACTATTAATCTAGAAATAAATTTTTTTTTAGCTACGATTAGTTTGTCTTTTATCAATTTTAACCACCTCCAATAAAATGGACTATCTCTATTTTATCATTTTTTTTTAATTTGATTTTATTTAGACTGTTTTTATCTATTATTTCTTGATTTAATTCAATTGCTACTTTTTTTAAAGGAATATTTAATTTTTTTAAAAAATTCGACAGGCTTATATTGTCAACAATAATAGATAATTTACCATTTATTTTAATTTTTATTTTTTTTATTTTTTTCATACTATATAAGTTTTGAATGAGTAATAATATTATAATTATTAATGGTCCTAATCTTAATCTATTAGGTGAAAGAGAACAATCACAATATGGCTTGGTAACTTTTAAACAATTAAAAGATAATTGTTTAAATAAAGCTAAGAATTTAGATATTAGTTTAGAATTTTTACAATCTAATATTGAAGGTGAAATAGTTACAATAATACAAAAAGCTAAAACTAAATTTGATGGAATTATTATTAATGCTGCAGGCTTCACACATACTTCAGTAGCCATAAGAGATGCTCTGGATATATATAAGAAACCTATTATAGAGCTACATATATCAAATATTTATAAAAGAGAGGAATTTAGACAAAAATCATTAATTAGTGACATTGCTACTGGTGGTATTTTTGGTTTAGGTGATAATGGTTATATTTTAGCCATAATTGCAATGCAAAACATATTAAAAAATGAAAATAGATAAAAATATTATTAAAGAATTAACTGAATACCTAAACGAGTTTAATTTAACTGAAATTGAGTACACTGATAAAGATACTAAAATTAAAGTATCTAAATCAACCACATCAAATTCAAATCAAGTTGTGAGTGTTGCGGCTGCTTCTCCTAAACTCAGTGAAGAGAAGGTTTTAAAAACATCTGGAACAGAAGTTAAGTCACCTATCATCGGTACTGCTTATCTTGCAGCAGAGCCTGGAGCAAAGAAATTTGCAGAGGTTGGTAAAAAAATTAAAAAAGGTGAAACAATTATGATTGTTGAAGCTATGAAAACCATGAATCATGTCCCCTGCACTGCTGATGGTATTATAAAAGAAATTTGTGTAGAAGATGGCCAGCCTGTTGAGTATGGTCAAACCATCATTATTGTTGAGTAATGTTTAAAAAAATTCTAATTGCAAACCGTGGAGAGATTGCAGTTAGAGTTATACGTGCATGTAAAGAGTGGGGAATAGCTACAGTAGCAGTTCACTCAGATGTGGATAGGGATAGCATGCATGTAAGACTTGCAGATGAAAGCGTCTGCATTGGATCCCATCAACCAGCAAATAGTTATTTAAATATTCCTGCATTAATGTCTGCTATCGAACTTACGAAAGCCGAAGCGGTTCACCCTGGATATGGTTTTTTATCCGAAAATTCAAACTTCGCTAGAGTTTTAGAAGAAAACAATATTAAATTTATTGGTGCATCTTCAAAACTTATAGAAATGATGGGGGATAAAATTCAAGCAAAGAAAATTGCTAAAGAACATGGTCTACCTATTATTGAAGGTTCTGAGGGTGGTGTAACTGATATAAAAGCTGCTAAAGAACTTTGTAAAAAAATAGGATTTCCAGTTTTGATCAAAGCATCTGGTGGTGGTGGTGGAAAAGGAATGAAAATTGTCCATAAAGAAGAAGAATTTGAAACATTATTTTCAACAGCTAAAACTGAAGCACAGAAATATTTTGGTAATGATGAGGTTTATATTGAAAAATTTTTTCAAAACCCAAGACATATCGAAGTCCAGATTCTATCTGGAAAAAATAGAACAGTGCATTTACATGAAAGAGACTGCTCTGTACAAAGAAGGCATCAAAAATTAATAGAGGAAACCCCTAGCCCAGTTTTAACAGATCAAATCAGAAAAGATCTTTTTGAAAAAACTGTAAATATGGTTAGTAAAATTGGTTATGAGGGTGCCGGAACAGTTGAGTTTATTTATGAAGATGGAAAATTTTATTTTCTAGAAATGAATACTCGGGTTCAAGTAGAGCATCCAGTTACAGAAATGGTTACTGGTATTGATATAATTAAAGAACAAATTTGGATAGCTTATACTGGTGAAACCGCCCTTAAACAGAGTGATATTAACCCAAGGGGGCATGCTATTGAATGTAGAATTAATGCAGAGGATGCTAGTAAAAATTTCCAACCCTCTCCAGGGACTATAGGCATGTGTCATCAGCCATCTGGTTTTAGAACAAGAGTCGATGGAGCAATTTTCCAAGGTTATAAAGTTACACCCTATTATGATAGTATGATTTGCAAAGTTATTACACAGGGAAGAAATAGAACAGAGGCTATTCAAAGAATGAATAGATCTTTAGATGAATTTGTAATCGATGGTATCACAACAACAATACCTCTTCATAAAATTTTACTTAATCATAAAAAGTTCTTAGATTCAGATTTTAATGTGGGCTGGCTAGACAATGAAAAAGTTATTTAATAACATTTAGTAAGCCAAATATCATAAACCGGGTGATCAAATGGGTTGATTGCTGGGCTTGATGAAAAAGTCCACCCATTAAATATAAAAACTTCATTTTTATCTTTATTTACTAGGTCTTGCACCTGAATGTAAGCTGTTATCTCTGGGTTGTCATCAAACTCTGAATTTTTACATTTTAAACTTTTAATTAATAGATTCTGGAATTTTTTTTCCTCACCTATTTTAAGTTTTAAAAGGTTAGTTTTAGAACTAACTTTATCTAGAATTTTTACTTCAATAAATTTTCCCTCAACGTTTTCTACTTTCTCTAATGCAAATAGAGGAAAAATAGAAACTATTGTAAAAAAATAAATTAAAATTATTAAAAAATTAACTCTTCCAACTGGTATATTTCTTTTTAATTTGTTCATTATCTCTATTTGGATGATAAGCATTTCCTGTGCCTGTTTGATTCGATAGATGTGGTTTTTGCCAATTATACTTTTCAAGATCATGATTATTCTCAATTCTATTGTTAGTGAAATGAATCCACGAATACCAATCAGTAGGTATTTTTGACGCATCAATCTCTCCACTATAGATCACCCATCTTTTACCAGCTTTATCTTGGTAATATTTATTTCCAATAGAATCGCTTCCAACAAATTTGCCAGAAAAAATTGTTTTCAATTTTGTTCCAAGAGTTTCTTGATCCCACCAAATGAAAATTTTTTTAAAAAGTGTCAACATATAATTTTACTTATTCTTCAATTCTAAATTGTATAATTTAAATTAGACTAAAGTATGAATTTGTATATAAATTAATTATCTTGTGATTCAAAATAAAAATTAATTAAAGGAAAAATGGCGAAATATTTAGTAGAAACTTATTATACTTGCAGCTTTAAAGTTAATCATTATCTAGATGATATTAATGAAACAGAGCTAGCAAACCTTGAAAAGCGTGATGATGGAAAATTTGAGGTTTTAGATGTTAAGCTTGATACAAGAAAAACAAAAAGCTTAGATCCAAATAATAAGGTAATTGAGTCTAAAAAATTAGATATTATATCTGAGCAAAGCCAGCCCAAAATTGTTTCAAAAGAAAATAATACTACATTTGTCAAACAAATTAACGAAGGTGTAGGTAAAAGATTTAGCATGCCTGATAGAAGAAAGGGCTATATTCAAAAAGCAACAATTGGTGACCATAAAGTTTATTTACACACTGGTGAATATGAAGATGGAAAAATAGGTGAAATTTTTATTGATACAAGTAAAGAAGGTGAACTAGTAAAAGCTTTAATGAATAACTTTGCAATAGCAATATCACTTGGTCTTCAATATGGCGTTCCTTTAGATGAGTTTATTAGTGCTTATGTTGATACTAAATTTGAACCATCTGGAAAAGTTCATGGTAATGACAGAATAATGAGTGCCTCTTCAATACTTGATTATATTTTTAGAGAGTTAGCTATCTCTTACCAAAATAGAGAGGATTTGGCACATACTCCAGCAATTGGTGGATCAGACAGATCTTCACCAGAAGAAGAAAACACTGAAGATCAAAATCAATTACTTAAGATTATAAAAGATGTTACTAGCAAAGGCTTTGTTAGAAATAATTATAAAAAAAATCTTGTTGATCTATCTGATGTTAAAATAAGTTTAAAAGGCAAAAAGTAAAACTATTTTTTTAGCTTTAAAACTAATCCAAGTTCTTTAAGCTGCTCTTCATTTACTTCTGAAGGAGCATTCATCATTAAGTCCTGGGCATTTTGATTCATTGGAAACATTGTAACCTCTCTAATATTTTTCTCATTTGCTAAAAGCATTACAATTCTATCTATTCCTGGTGCTATACCTCCATGAGGAGGTGCCCCATAACTAAGAGCATTTATCATACCGCTAAACTTTTCATCAACCTGTTCTTTTTGATAACCAGCAATTGAAAATAATCTATACATTAATTCAGGTACGTGATTTCTAATTGCACCAGAAGATAGCTCTATTCCATTACAGACAATATCATATTGGTAAGCTTTGATATTAAGAGGGTTATCAAAATCAATATCTTTTATATCGCCTTGGGGCATTGAAAATGGGTTGTGACTAAATTCAATTTTATTATTTACTTCATTTTTTTCAAACATTGGGTAATCAACAATCCAACAAAATGCAAAAATATTTTCATCAATTAAATCTAAGTCTTTAGCAATTTTATCTCTAGCTTGAGAGGTAATTTTTTCAACATCATTTATTTTTCCACAAGCAAAAAATATACTGTCACCCACTTCAGCTCCAGTAATTTTCATAATTTCTTCTAGCGCTTCTTTAGAAAAAAATTTTCCTACAGGACCCTTTGCTGAAATATTTTTATTTTTTTCAATTGTAAAATAAGCAAGACCAGATGCACCCTGTTCCTTGGCCCATTTATCAATATTATCAAAAAAACTTCTGGGCTTTTCTTTTGTATTCTTCGTTACTATGCATCTTACTTTAGAACCAGATTTTACAAGTTTTTTAAATATTTCAAAAGTAACATCTTGTCGAGTAAATATACCTGACAAATCAGAGATTATTAATGGATTTCTTAAGTCAGGTTTATCCGATCCATATTTGAGCATAGATTCATCATATGGTATTCTTGGGAATTTTTCATACATCAATTTTTTTGAAGAAAAATTCTTAAAAACATTAACTATTAATTTTTCAACTACTTGAAAAATATCCTCTTGTTCAACAAATGACATTTCTAAATCAAGTTGGTAGAATTCACCTGGGCTTCTATCTGCTCTAGCGTCTTCATCTCTAAAGCATGGAGCAATTTGAAAATATTTGTCAAACCCTGATACCATTATCAATTGTTTAAATTGTTGGGGCGCTTGTGGAAGTGCGTAAAATTTTCCCGGATTCAATCTGCTGGGTACTAAAAAATCTCTAGCACCCTCTGGACTTGAAGATGTTAGAATCGGAGTTTGAAATTCTAAAAATCCCAATTTAAACATTTCATTTCTGATAAATGAAATAACTTTGGACCTTAAAATAATATTATCATGAATTTTTTTTCTTCTTAAATCTAAAAATCTATATTTAAGTCTAATTTCTTCAGCATATTCTTGATCACTAAATACAGGCATTGGAAGTTCTTTACACGAACCAAGAACTTCAAATTTATCAATATTAACTTCTATCTCACCCGTTTGTAAGTCAGCGTTAACAGTATCTAAACTTCTCTTAACAACTTTTCCGTTAATCTTAATTACACTTTCTAACTGAATTTTTTCTAATAATTTAAAACTCTCATTGCTTTTATCAATAATGCATTGAGTCATTCCATAATTGTCTCTTAAATCAATAAATAAAAGATTTCCATGATCTCTTTTTTTATTAATCCATCCAGATAATACTATTTCTTGTCCACTATTATCTTGAGATAATTCATTACAATTATGAGTTCTGTACTTATTCATTTATTTTTCTAATGCCTCATTAATAATCTTAAAGTCGATTGATTTTTTCTTTTTTAAACTAATCTTGTCAATTTTATATATGAATTCAAATATTTTTCCATACGATCTCTCAATTCTTTTAATAATAAAATCAATCAATTTTTTATCTAAAATAATCTGTCTATCGGATAAATTTTTTAATATTAGGGCAAACATCAATTCATCGTCAGGGTTTTCAATTTTTGCTAAAAGACAGTTTTTTGTTCTTGATCTAAGGTCCTCTAACTCAAAATTAATTTCAGTTATTGGGTTAGAAGATGTAATTATTAAAAATTTATTATCTTGATCTATTATATTGAAGAGTGTGTAAATAAGCTTCTCATTTACATGTAGGTCCAAATCTTCTAGCACTATATTTTGATAGGGCTTAATAGCTTTTAGATTTTCATTGTTTAATGAATTGGATTGAATACGAATTCCACTAAATTTTTTTATAAAAATATTAGCTAGGTGAGTTTTTCCACAAAATTTTTCTCCACTTATATTCAAAAAATTCTTTTCCCATTTTGGCCATTTATTTATTAGCTCAAAAGTATAAAAGTTACTTTTACCAACATAAAAATCATCATCTTTAAAATTTTGATCATAATCAAAATCTAATAATAATTGATTTAAACTTTTCATTTAATTGTCCAAATATTATTTTCCATTACCAAATCAAAATCTCTTTTAGTAATATCATTAAAAAAAGTTTTAGGGGAGCCATTATAAATTATCTTATATTGAGTATTTTCACTATTAAATTTTAAGATATAAAAATCTGATATCAAATCTATACTATAAAGTGTCTCTTCAAATTCCATGATCTTTTTATAATTTCTAGAATCGATAGATATAGTTAAGGGTAGTTTTATAGAAGTGTTAATTTCATTATTTTTTTTCCATTGATCTTCATAAACATCTTTTAAATTTTCTATAATTTTGTAAACATCTTTCTCATTATTCAAATTAATGCTTGAGTATTTTTGATTATTTATTTTAAGAGAGCTGTTTAAATTAATTTTTGAAAGTATTTTAACTTTGCTCTTGCTCTTATATATTATTGAAATTATATAATCTTTTAAATCATATTTGGTTATTAGGTTTATAAAGTCATAAGTTTCAATAGAATTCGACATCTCTTGAATTTTATTTAAATCTTCAAGGTCCTCACTAGGTAACAAGTAGTTTAATAATTGATAAGTTTTCTTTTTATCATTCCACTTTTCATAAAAAATATTATCATTAAATAAATAGATGTTATCTGTTTCTGTATCTACCAATATTGGTAACAGTAAAACTTTATTTCTTATTGGTATTGATGGAAATATACTCTTTTGTTCTAAAAAGTTTAAAATCTTTTTTTTATTAAATGTAGTTTCAAGTTTTGCAAAATATTCGTTATTAATAAATTTTTCGTCGCTAATAGTGAAAGAATCAATCATGCTCTTCAGTTCTATTGTTGAAATCTTTTTAATTTTATTCCTATCACCTGAGGTTGTAATCATAGAAAGTAAATTTAAAAAAGAAATTTGAAAACCATCATCTATTACCTTATTTTTCTTAAAATTGAGCTCAAATGGTGATGAAATTTTAATATCAGATACTTTAAAAGTGTTTGCGCGTAAATAAGTTGTGGAAAAAATTATTACAAATAGAACAAATGAAATAAAAAATATATATACTTTTTGTAATCTTAATAATTTATTAAAAACTTGCATATTTTATACTAATGACAAAAAAAAAATTTACCTATAAAAAAAGTGGTGTAAACATAAATGCTGCTGACAATTTTGTTAAATTTATATCTTCAATTTCATCAAATAATAGAGGCAAAAAAAAGTTTAACAATATTGGTGGCTTTGGTGCAATTTCTAGTATTCCTAAAAATTTAAAAAGACCAAAAATAGTAGCCTGTACAGATGGTGTTGGAACAAAAGTAGAGATAGCAAATACTCTTAACAAATATGATACGATTGGCATTGATTTAGTTGCTATGAGTGTAAATGATCTAATTGTTCAAGGGGCAAAACCATTATTATTTTTAGATTATATTTCCATTAATAAGATAGATCTCAAAAAATTAAAATCTATTCTTAGAGGAATAGTGAAAGGTTGTAAAATTTCAAACTGTGAATTAGTTGGGGGAGAAACTGCAGAAATGCCTGATACTTATGAAAAAGGAAAGTTTGATATAGCTGGTTTTGCAGTAGGTTTAGTTGATGAAAAAAAAGTTTTAAAAAAGAAAAAAATTAAAAAAGATGATTTAATAATGGCTATACCCTCAAATGGAGTTCACTCAAATGGTTATTCTTTAGTAAGATATGTTTTAAAAAAAGCTAAAATTAATTTAAAAAATAATCAATTTTTAAGAAAAGAGTTACTAAGGCCAACAAAAATTTATGTGAAAGAAATTTTGAGTCTAATCAATAGTAATCTTTTAAATGGATGTGCAAATATAACTGGCGGTGGACTAGCAGATAATATTAAGAGAGTTATTCCTGATGGATTTATTGCTGATATAGATTTGAATAAAGTTAAAACTAAAAAAATTTTTAAGTGGCTAAAACATAATAACATTGAAGACAAAGAGATGTTAAAAACATTTAATTGTGGAGTTGGTTTTTGTTTAATAATTAATCCAAAAAATTTAAACAAAGTAACAAAATTTTTTACAAAAGAATTTAAACCTTATGTTATTGGAAAAATAACAAAAGGAAAAAATAAAGTTAAACTTAATGGAAAAATTGACTGGTCTTAAAAAGATAAAAACAGCAGTTTTTATTTCAGGAACAGGTACTAATTTAAAAAATATAATAAAATTTTCTAAAATAAAAAAATCACCTATCTCAATAGATCTAATAGTTTCTAATAGTCATAAAGCTAAGGGCTTAAGTTTCGCAAAACAATACAACATTAAAAAAAAAATATTAAGTTTTAAAAGTACTAAGGTTACAGATCAAAAAATATTGAAATTATTAGAGAGAAAAAAAATAAGTTTTATTTGCTTAGCAGGCTTTATGAAAATTTTATCTAAAGAGTTTATAAAAAAATTTGATGGAAAAATAGTTAACATCCATCCTTCTTTACTCCCAAAATATAAAGGTCTTAATACACATAGTAGAGCTATTAAAAATAAAGATAAATTCGCTGGATGTACCGTTCATTATGTAACAGCGAAGCTAGATTCTGGAAAAATAATATTACAAAAAAAAGTTAAGATAGCAGCTAAAGATAATCAAACCTCATTAGCAAAAAAGGTTTTAAGACAAGAGTACAAATTATACCCTTCTGCTATTATGAAAATTTTTAATTAATCTTTAAAAAAAAAATTAATTTCTATTTTTGCATTTTCAACACTATCCGATCCATGAACAGAGTTTTTATCAATGGAAATTCCATATTTTTTTCTTATAGTTCCTTCTGCAGCATCTTCTGGTTTAGTTGCACCCATTAACTCTCTATTGCTTAAAACTGCATTATCTTTTTCAAGTACCATTACAACTATTGGTCCTGACGACAGATATGCACATAAATCATTATAAAAAGGTTTTGTTTCATGAACTTTATAAAATTGTTCTGCCTCAGATTTTGCTATTTGAATTTTTTTATCTTTAATAATATTGAAACCTTTGTTTCTAAACATTTCTTTAATTTCATTATCTAAATTTCTTTCTACTGCGTCTGGCTTAATAATTGATAGTGTTTGTTCTATATTACTCATAATCATCCTCTATTAGTTTGTTTAATAATCTTACTCCATAACCAGTTGCTCCACCTGAATTTAAAGCTCCACCATATTTTGAAAAAGCCATACCAGCTATATCTAAATGAGCCCAAGGTGTCTTATTTAGAATAAATCTTTGTAAAAATTGTGCAGCAGTTGTTGATCCCGCTCCACCAACATAGTTTATATTTTGCATGTCAGCATTTTTTGAATCTATAAGTTTATCAAAGTTTTTATGTAGAGGCATTCTCCACAATTTCTCATCAACTTTTTCACCCGCAGTCAATAATTGTTTTGATAGGTTGTCATCATTTGAAAACAACCCAGCATATTCAGAACCTAATGAAACTATTATGGCACCCGTTAAAGTTGCTAAATCAACCATAAATTTAGGTTTAAATTTTTTCTCAGTAAATGTTAATGCATCAGCTAAAACCAATCTACCTTCTGCATCTGTATTTAAAACTTCAATTGTTTTACCACTGTAAGATTTAACAATGTCTCCAGGTCTTTGTGCATTACCACCAGGCATATTCTCTACAAGTCCTACAACACCAACAGCATTAATTTTTGCTTTTCTTAAAGCTAAGTTTATCATTAATCCAACCACTGAAGCAGAACCAGCCATATCATAAGTCATATCTTCCATAAATTTTGCTGGTTTCAATGAAATACCACCGGTATCAAAACAAACTCCTTTGCCAACAAATGCTAAAGGCTTGGTATTATTTTTTAATCCATTCCATTCCATTGTTACTAGATAGGTGCCTCTGATACTTCCCTGCCCAACACCCAACAATGCATTCATTCCTAGTTTTTTTAATTTTTTTTCATCATATATGTTTATTTCCAAACCAATCTTTTTTAATGAACTCAATCTTTTTGCATACTGATCTGGATGCAAAATATTTCCTGGTTCTGACACGAGGTCTCTTGCAAAAAAAGTTCCTTTTTCTAATGCTTTAAATCTCAATTGATCTTGAGCAGATATTTTATTCTTACTTCCAATTACATTTACAGAAATAAGTCTTTTATTTTTTTTTGATTTATAAATATTAAATTCATAAGATTTTAATTTTAATCCATGTAAAAAATAGCCTACAGAATTTTCTATTTTACTATTTATAGTATCTGAGTTTACAAAATAATCATTTTTCTTATCATAATTTATATAACCATGAAATTTAGCTCCTAAACTTTCTATTTCAGAAGTTTTTAAATCTTTTTTAATGGATACTAAAAATATTGTTTTTTTTGAATTAATTTCAAAAAAAAGTATGTCTTTTTTTAAATCATTAGTCTTTAATAGTTCATTTATGTAAGAAAATTCTGTATTCGTTATATGTTTTTTTAAACCACTAATATTGAAATTTTCCTCAACAAATAGGACAAGATTAGTTGAAGGTTTTTTTAAGCCACTATTTTTGTAATTAATTTGAATAGACATAAATTTTAAATACACTCCTTGCGTGTTCGATGCTATATAAGGAGAAAATTATCATATTTCAATGAAAAAATTAATTTATAGAAAAATTCAGTACGATATCTTGAAATTTTTTATGCTTTCCTCAATAAGTATCTCACTAATCGTTTGGGTAATTCAGGCTGTCAATTTTTTGGATTTCGTGTCAGAAGATGGTCATAGTTTTAGAGTTTATTTCAATTATACTCTTTTAATATTCCCTAAAATTTTTTCGAGAATTTTTCTTTTTTCATTTTTTATATCATTATTCTATATCTTAATAAGATATGAAGAATTTAATGAACTAATCATTTATTGGACAGTTGGCATTAGCAAACTTCGTTTAGCAAATAAGTTAATTCAATTTTCAATTTTGTTTCTTATAGTTCAATCTTTTATTAGTATTGTTGTTGTGCCGTTTACTCAAGATGCTGCAAGATCATTCATAAGGAACTCAGATATCGATATGCTTCCATCTTTAATAAAAGAAAAAAAATTTATAGACACTGTTTCTGGTTTAACTATTTTTGTTGATGAGAAAACTGATGATGGTCAGTTTTTAAATATTTTTTTAAAGGAGCAAATTGAAGAAGGAAAATCACAAACAATTTTTGCAAAAAGAGGGAAGTTAATAAAAAAGAATAATCTAATTATTATGGAATTGTATAATGGAACTGTAATAAAGCTTGATGATAAAAAAAATACAACATTTACTTTCGCCACAACAGAATTAAATCTTTCAAAATTTTCTACTAAAACAACAACCTTTCCTAAAATTCAAGAATTAGAAACTTCTCTTTTATTTGATTGCTTTCAAAGCATGACTTTTAAAAATAAATCGTTCACATTATTCGAAATATTAATATGTGATGAGAATTCAATCATGAGCGTAAAGGGAGAACTATACAAAAGAATATATCTTCCAATATATATCCCACTTTTAACATTAGTAGCTTGTTTGTTAATCTTAAAATCAAAAGATGATTTTAATTATAATTATCATAAAATTTATATATTCATTTTAGGGATAGCAGTCATTATTCTCGCTGAAATTTCTACTCGTTATATAGGTAAAGATATTAAGAATGAATTAATATTTTTTATTATTCCTATAATATTTTACTTTGTTGTGTATTTAAGTTTTTTTTCTATATTAAAATATAAAAAGACTAATTTATGATTATTAAAATCTATAAACTATATCTAATAAAAAAATTTATTAACATTTTTTTAAAGACTTCATTAATATTTGCTTCTTTAGTTTTTATATTAAATTTTATTGAAGAATTTAATTTTTTAAAAGATAGTAATGCTGATTTCATAACACCCTTTATTTTAACTTTTTTAAATATTCCATCAATCATTTATGATTTATTTCCTTTCATTCTTTTGATAACAACTCAATTTTTTTATTTAGAATTATCTGAAAAAAATGAAATACTAATTTTTAAGAGCTTTGGACTAAATAATTCTAAAATCTTAAGCCTTATATCAATGTTGGCTTTTATCCTGGGTGTCTTTTTAGTTCTTGTATTCTATAATTTTGCTTCAAAAATGAAATTTGTTTATTTTGATTTAAAAAATCAATTCTCAAATGACAATAAATATCTAGCGGTTATAACAGAGAATGGGATTTGGATAAAAGATGAAACTGAATTTAATATAAATATAATTAATGCAGAAAAAATTAACAAAAATTATTTAGAAAATGTTACAATTACACAGTTTAATAAAGATTATTTTCTAGAAAAAAGTATGTTAGCAAATAGAGTAAATATTTTAAACAAGAAATGGATTTTGAAAGACGTAAGTATTACAGAAAATAAAAAACAAACTGTGCAGTTTAAAGATTTTGAATTAGAAACTCACTTTGATATTGAAAGAATTAATAGTCTTTTTTCAAACTTGTCTTCTTTAACTTTCTGGCAGTTAAAAAAACTGGAAAATGAGTATGAAAACTTAGGTTATTCATTAACTGATATAAAGATTCATAATCAAAAAATTTTTGCATATCCAGTCTATTTATTAACTATGGTTCTTAGTGCAGCTCTCATTATGCTTAATATTAAATTCAATAGATCAAAAACATTTCACTTATTTTTGGGGATATTTATGTCTGTTACGATATATTATATAAATTATTTTTCAAATGTTCTTGGGCAAAATGAAAAAATTCCAGTTGCTATATCTATTTGGATTCCATTAGCATTACTGCTGATGATTAACGCTATTTCACTTACTAGAGTCAATGATAATTAAATTATTTAAATTTTTTCTACAAATACTTGTTTGTTATTTTATTGGTTTAAATTTACTTCTAGCTGAAGAATTTAATTTTAATGCAACTGAAATAAATTTATCCAATGAAGGTAATGTCCTAGAGGCTAAAAAAAATGTTACTGTAACTGATCAAGCTGGCTTAATAATTAAAGCGGATCGAGTACTTTATAATAAAAAAGATTCCCTATTAATAGCAAGTGGTAATGTTACTATTTCAAATAAAGAAAAAAATATCATCATTAAATCAAAAAAGATTAACTATAATAATAAATCAAAAATAATTTTTTCTGACTTACAAACCTTAATTTCAATAAATAATAAGTATAGAGTTAAACTAGATGATTTTTCTTTTTTACAAAAACAAAAAAAAATAACCTCTACTAAAAAAACATACATTACAGATAATATTAAAAATAAAATAGAATTAGAGCAATTTAAATTTTCTATCAAAGAAAATCAAATCAGTGGTTCTAATTTTACCTTAATAGATAATATTGATAATAAATATTATTTTGATGAGGCTATTATAGACCTAGCTCAAAATGAAGTTTTTGCAAAAGATTTCACTATAAATTTCACAAATTCCCTTTTTGGTAACAAGAATAATGAACCGAGAATGAAAGGTAGAGCTGTTTACAAACTTAAAGACATGACCATAGTAAAAAAGGGAGTATTCACAACTTGTAAAAAGAGAGATAAATGTCCACCATGGGTAATTTCAGCAGATGAGATTAAGCATGATAAATTAAAAAAAACAATTTCATATAAAAATGCTTGGTTAAAGATCTATGATGTGCCAGCATTTTATTTTCCAAGTTTTTTTCATCCTGATCCTACAGTTAAAAGACAATCTGGTTTTTTGGCACCATCAATAACTAATTCTAGCAATCTGGGTACAACAATCAATATACCTTATTTTTATGCGCTAACAGATAACAAAGACTTTACCTTCCAGCCCAAAATTTATTCTGCAAATACAGCATTGATTAAAACTGAGTATAGAGAGGTAAACAAGAATAGTAATCATATTGCAGATTTTAGCTTAAGTAAAAATAACAAATCTAAAAAAAACTCCTTTAATTCAACCGAATCTCATTTTTTTTCTAACTCTAAATTTAATCTAGATATTGATTTATTTAAAGAGTCTACACTGGAGCTTAATTTAGAAGGAGTGTCGGATGATTTATACCTTAAGTCTCATAAATTTGATTCAACCTTAATAAAAAATACAGCTGTGCTTAATAATTTTTTAACCTTCAGTGGAAGTAATGATGATTTGTATTTCAATTCCTCAATTGAAGTTTATGAAAATTTAAATAAAGATAAAAATGATAGATTTGAATTTATCTATCCAAATTTTCAGATTGCAAAGGAAATTAATATTGATGAAAGTTTTAATGGAAGTTTGTTTTTTGATGTATCTGGTTATCAAAAAACTTATGATACTAATGTTAATGAAGCAAATATAATTAATAATCTAAATTTTAACTCTATACCGCGTATTACTAAAAATGGATTTAATAGTAATTATAAATTTCAGCTTAAAAATTTAAATACAAACTCTAAAAATTCTACAGTTTATAAGGATGATACACATTATGATGCTATGGCTTCATTTGTTTATAAATCAAGTTTACCTTTGGCTAAAGAAACAGAAAATGGGTATAATTACTTGACACCAACTTTTTCATTAATGTTCAGCCCAAATAAAACCAAGAATTTAGCCGATAAAAACCGAAGAATAGATTTTAATAATATATTTTCTTTTAATAGGATTGGTCAAAATGATGCAGTGGAAGGTGGTCAATCTATCACTCTAGGTTCTAAATATGCTAGAGCCAATAAAGAAAATAAAGAATTTTTAGCATTTGGTTTAGCTACAGTTATTAGAAATAAAAAAGACGATAATTTACCAAAAACAAGTACTTTAAATGATAAAGTTTCAAATATTGTTGGAAATTTAAATATAAAACCAAGTGATTCTTTTAATATAAATTATGATTTTTCAATTGAAAATGACTTAAAAACTCTAAATTATAATCTTCTGAATGTTGGTCTAAATGTAAATAATTTTATTACAGAGTTTGAATTTATGGAAGAAAGTAATGCCATTGGTTCTGATAGTCATATTGCATTGAAATCTGGTTATCAATTTGATGATAATAATTCATTAAGTTTTAAAACTCGAAAAAACAACAAAACAAACCTAACTGAATTCTATAATTTGATTTATGAATTTAAAAATGACTGTCTAACAGCAGCAATTAACTATAATAAAGATTATTACACAGATAGAACTTTAAAACCGGAAGAACAAATATTTTTTTCCATTACAATCATGCCGTTTGGGAAGATTAGTAGTCCTGGATACATAAAGTGAAAATATTTATAGATTTTTTAAAGAAGAGTCTTTTAAAACTACTAATATTATTCTTAACCGTGTTAGGAACACAGAGCACAAGTGCAAAAAATATTAAAATTTTAGTTCAAATTAATAATGAAATTGTAACGAATTTTGATATTGAAAAAGAATACAAATATTTGATAGCACTAAATAATGATCTAAAATTATTAGACAAAAAACAGACAATGAATATTGCAAAAAATTCTATTATTAGAGAAAAAATAAAAAAAATTGAACTAATCAAATACTTCAATTTAGAGCAAAATGATGAGCAAATTAATATAAAATTAAAAAAATTTTACCAAAGACTTGGGATTAACAATTTAGAAGATTTTAAAAAATATTTAAGCCAATACAACCTTACTATAGATGAAATTAAAGAAAAATTATTAATAGAAAGATTATGGAATAAATTAATAATAAAGAAGTATTTTAATCGTGTAGAAATAAATGAAGAAAAAATAAAAGATAAAGTACGTAAATTGTTACTTAATAAAAACAAACAAATTAATTATCTCTTGTCTGAAATTGTTTTTGAATTGGAGAGTGGTGAAATTCTAAATAAAAAATATGAGATAATTAAAAAAAGTGTAAAAGATATAGGATTTAAAAATAGCTCAAATATTTATAGTATTTCTGATACAGCACAATTTGGTGGCAAGATAGGATGGTTTGAGGAAAATCAATTGTCTAGCGAAGTCAATCGTGCAATTAAAAATCTTAAAATAAATGAAATAAGTATTCCAATTGAAATTCAGAATAGATTTCTAATAATTAAAATTAATGAAAAAAAATATATTAACAGTAATTTAAATTTTGAAAGTGAGTTTAATAGACTAATAGATATTGAGGGAAGTAAAAAATTAACTCAATTTTCTTTAATTCATTTCAAAAAAATTAAAAATGACCTTATAATAAATGAAAAATAAACCAATAATTATAGTTGCTGGTGAACCCTATAGTATTTTTTTAGAAATTTTTTTTAAGATTAAAAAAAAATATACCTTTAAAAGGCCTCTAATTTTAATTGTTTCAAAAAAATTATTAAATAGACAAATGATAGGATTAAAGTTTAAATTTAAAATCAATGAAATTGATAAAAATAATTTATCTGCAAAAAATCTTGATAATAAAAAAATTAATATAATAAATGTTAATTTTAAATTTAAAAATACATTTAACAAAATTTCAGATAAATCAAATA
>Ga0209709_10000677_pt1 | contig 32230 bp, 32 predicted proteins | sample ArcticOcean_MG_C_2_FD_187435 | JGI IMG/M metagenome (GOLD analysis project Ga0209709, IMG submission 187435) | Marine microbial communities from western Arctic Ocean - ArcticOcean_MG_CB4_136 (SPAdes) (version 2) | ecosystem: Environmental > Aquatic > Marine > Oceanic | place: Arctic Ocean... | reverse complement strand
CTTTACTCCTAATACTTTCAATAATAATGAATTATGGATAAAAGACAGGAGTAGAAAAATTCTAGGGAAGTCTGCTATAGAAATAGATATAAAAGACTTGTCTATTATATTTGATATTAATGAAGGAGAGAGAGCAATAGCAGAATTTATACAATATTATAAATCTGAATCATACTCTGACACTGTAACCAAAAAAGTTGTTCTAAAGAAATTTGGGAGTCAATGGAAAATAGTCTCTGAAGATATTGTTCGATAAAATAATTATATTTTTGTAAAATTAAATTTACGCTTCTCATTTGGCGTCATTTTTAATTTATCTAAAATCTCAATCCTATCATCCTTTTTTACAATGTAGTCTGGCTCAATTGTTTCTCCGAAACAACCAAACGACCTTTCAGTTAAGAATTTTTTTGAAAATATACTCTGCTTTATTAATAGTTCAACAACCTCTTTTAAGGTTAAGTTATTTTTATACTCCAGTTGACTTTTTATAATCTTATTATTAGAACTGACGTATATTATTTCAATATATTGAGTTTTTATCATTCTATTTGGTAGCTTCTTTTACAAAAGAGCGCACTAAAGTATTTGTAATTTTTTCTAATGACTTTCCAATAGCGTACTCTATAATTTTATTCTTTGCCTTATAGTCTATTGTAAGAAATATAATCGTTGTGCCCTCTATTTCCTTAAACTCCCATTTCCCATCTAAATACTTAAAAGGCCCCTCTATGAGCTGCATGTCTATTGAGCTGTATTTTTTTACTACATTTTTAGTTGTAAAAGAAGTACTAAGGCTTTTAATATTAAAATTTAATTTTGCTATCATTTCGTTACTTTCCTCTGAAAGAATTTCAGATTCTATGCAGTGCGGAACAAAATTTTTATAAAGATCCACTCTATTAACAATATTAAATACTGATTCAATATCTCTAAGTATTATAGCCTCTTTTTTAATTATCATTTTTTACGTGAAAATATTTGTATTTATGCCAAGTGCATTTAGCATTACCAATATAACAGCTAAAGGAGCTAATATTCTAGCTGAGAAATACCAAATTGTTTTTAGTAATTTTGATTGTATTTTTAACTCGGAATCTATATTTTTCTTAGCTACTAACCACCCTACAAATATTGTAATTAGTATACCCCCTAGTGGAAGTAATATATTTGATGTTAAATAATCTAGTGATTCAAAAATCGTCATGTTAAATAATTTTATTTCTGACCCAATATTGAAAGAGATTATTGTTCCTATACCTAGCAACCAAGCTACCCCAGATGCTATTGTAGCTGCCTTTATTCTAGTCATACTATATTTTTCAATTAACCAGATTATCATTGGCTCTATTAGAGAGATAGATGATGTCCAAGCCGCGAAGATTAATAAAATAAAAAATAAAGTTCCAAATAGCTGACCTCCAGGCATTGCTCCGAAAGCCACTGTGAGCGTCTGAAATATTAGTCCTGGCCCTTGGTTCATTTCTAATCCGCTTGATATTACTATTGGAAATATTGCTAAGCCTGCTAGAAGAGCTACTAATGTATCCAGAAGCGCCACTATTACGCAGGTTTGTGGTATTGATATATCACTTGATAAATATGAGCCATAAACCATAAGTGCCCCCATACCTAAACTTAAACTAAAAAAAGCTTGTCCCATAGCAATTAGCACTGTGTTCCAACCCACCTTGCTAAAATCAGGGTATAACATAAATTTAATTCCGTTAGAAAAATCACCTTCAATAGCTGAGAATATCACTAAAGCTAGTAATAAAACTAATAGAGCTGGCATAAGCCTTACCACAGCCCCTTCTAATCCTGATTTAACTCCTTTAGAGACCACTATAGCTGTAATAATACAAAAAATAGTATGCCAAGCCAAAAGTCTTTCTGGGTCCGATACAAAATCACTAAACATAGCTGCAGCACCCAGAGCATCAATATTATTAATAACACCAAAAGCTGTTCTCGTAGCATAAGCCATAGTCCAGCCTGCAACCACACTGTAATAAGATAAAATTAATATCCCAGCTAAAATTCCTATAAAGCCTATGATTTGCCAATGTCTTGATCTATTTTCTTTATTGGCAATATACCTTATAGATGCAATTGGGTTGAGCCTACCTCTTTTACCCAAATAAACTTCAGATAACATTATTGGGATACCTATGAATAAAACACAAAGTATGTAAATTAAAACGAAAGCTCCTCCACCATTTTCACCGGTGATATATGGAAATTTCCAAATATTTCCGAGACCTACAGCAGAACCTGTGGCTGCCAAAATGAAAGCTGTTCTTGAAGACCACTCACCATGTGAGGACGTTCTATTAATTGCCATTATTTATTGCCGTTAGTTAGTGATAATTATTATGTTATATTACAAATATTATGGGACAAAGAACTAAAAATACAGAAAATATTATAGCTGTCAACAAAAAAGCTACTCACGATTACTTTATTCTTGAAAAGCTAGAAGCTGGTATTGTGCTTGAAGGCTGGGAAGTTAAAGGGATTAGAGCACTAAAAGTGCAAATAAAGGAGGCGTATGTAAAAATAATTAGAGGAGAAGTATTATTCATTGGCTCTAATATAACCCCACTTTCATACATAAATAGAGATACAGTTAAAAACGCCACCAGGACAAGAAAACTTCTACTTAACCAAAAAGAGATAAATACTCTAATTGGAAAGATTAAAAGAGAAGGTTTGACTATCATACCAATGCTACTTTATTGGAAAAATAATAAAGTTAAATTGCAAATAGGTGTTGCAAAAGGCAAAAAGAAATTTGACAAAAGACAATCAGAAAAAAATAAAGATTGGGCTATTGAAAAAAGTCGAGTCTCTAAAATTAAATTAAGAAGTAATTAATTTAATCTCTATTGCATGAAAATACTTCTGTATTAACATCAAGTTTAGACTTCACATCTGCCACACAGTCATCATAGTTGCTATACTCTCCAATAGCGCCATTATTACCAGTAGCAATCCAGTTTCCTGAGTCTTCGCTGTATTTTAGATATCCCCAAAAACCGACTATCAATAAAATTATTAACATAAATACTTTATCCATTTTAATTCCAACCCCTTATATTATTATTATTTAAAATTCTACTATATATTATATCAAAACTTATCTATATTCCAAATACATCTTCCGTCCGAAGCATTATTTATAATTTCACATAATTCCTTATGATCTCTTAACTCCTCCTCGCTTGCTGCTCTAACGATAAATTCACCGCTAGAATTTTTTTCATTTATATGATTACCGTGGCCTTTATCACCATTGTCTTTTGATAAGTTAAAAGATATTTGACCACCCGTCATTGATAGATAAACATCACTCAGTATTCTTGCGTCAAGTAATGCCCCATGAAAATCTCTGGAAGAATTATCTACGCTATATCTTTTGCATAAAGCATCTAGGTTATTTTTTTGCCCAGGATGAAGTCGTCTAGCATAAAGCAGCGTATCAAATATTTTACATGAATCGCTTAAAGTAACTGGGTGCTTAGCTTTCTTATATTCATGCTCTAAAAACCCTATATCAAAAGGCGCATTATGAATTATCAACTCTGCCCCGTCTATAAACTTCAATAAATCATCTTTCACATCTTTAAAAAGAGGTTTATCCTTTAAAAACTCATTAGTAATTCCGTGAATACTAATTGCACCCTGGTCTATTTCTCGGTTTGGATTTAAATACTGATGGAATTTTTTTCCTGTAAATTTCCTATCAACTAACTCAATACAACCAATTTCTATTATCTTATGGTTTCTAGTTACGTCTAAACCCGTAGTCTCTGTGTCTAAAATAATTTGCCTATTCATATTTATCACTTTTCTCTGATATTGCTAAATTTGCCAGCATATCTGCTTGCTCATTACCTTCGTTACCACTATGTCCTTTTACCCATTGCCAATCAACGTCATGAAAATTATTAAGCTTATCTAAAGAAATCCATAAATCTACGTTTTTTACATCTTTTTTACTTGAGGTTTTCCAGTTATTTTTTTTCCAGCTATGTATCCAAGTGTTCACGCCGTTCATTACATATTTTGAATCAGTATATATAAGGGCACTAACTTTTTCTTTAAAAAAACCCAAAGATTTTATTGCTGCTGTGAGCTCCATCCTATTGTTAGTTGTGAGACTCTCGTATCCATAGATAGTTTTACTAGAAATCTCATGGTATAGAATAGCACCCCAACCTCCTTCTCCTGGATTTCCCTTGCAAGCCCCATCAGTATATATAGTAACTTTATTTTTCATAATTATGATTTATAGCAGGTTTTGAGAATTTCCCCAAAATTATATTATTTTGTTTATGCCAGTTTTTAATAGCAATATATTTATATGTTCTTTTTCTTGCAATAAACACGTAGCTATTTCCAAAGTAATTAATTTTAGAGAATATGCTGTTATTCAGGAAACTTAAATATTTAATTACTTTATTATTTACTAGCGGAGGAATTTTATTAATATTGAAAATATGCTTCACATCATAAGAAAGTAATGACATCCAATCTGACAACCTACTAATGCTAATATAGCTTTTATGTCTAAAAATAGATTTTAAAGGTAAAGAGCTATAAAGCCCTAAAAAACTCATTTTATTAAAACCTGAAAGTATGAGTTTCCCATCATCTGTTAAGATTCTATCAACCTCTCGAAATACAGCATGAGGATTTTCTTCTGTATCAAGAGTATTTACTAGAATAACGCAATCCACAGATGACTCTGAAAATGGCAGACTATGAATCTCCGCCTTAATATCAGCATTTTTATCCGAAGAGATATAAAAACTATTAAAGTTGTAGCTCTTACCCATAATCTCTTTCATTAAACAATAAGGACCAATGTATACAATATTTTGATTATGGGAGGCATGGAAAGCTCTATTCACGGTATCGATTATTAATTGTGCATTAATATTTCCTGAAACTGTTTCATACCATGCTGTGATTTCTGATATTTTAAAATTCATTAGATTATTTTATTATTGCCGGAACAGAGCTCAATAGTTTTTTTGTATATTGGTTATTTGCATTATTCATTATATCAGACGTTTTACCGCTCTCAACAATTTTACCTTTATTCATAATTGACATAGTGTCAGATATATTGGCAATAAGCTTGATATCATGAGAAATAAATAAGTACGCTATGTTTGTTTTGGTTTGGATATCTACCAATAGATCTAGCACTTGTTTCTGAACAGTTACATCTAACGAGCTTGTAGGTTCATCACATATGAGTAACTTAGGCTCTAATATCAATACTCTAGCTATTGCTATTCTTTGTCTTTGCCCTCCTGAAAACTGATGAGGGTATTTACTTAAAGAGTCTTGATTTAATCCTACTTTAATCATGACATCTCTTAATATTTTATCAATCTCGTATTTATTAATTTCAGGTTTTAAAAAACATAAGCCTTCTTTTATTATAGATCCTACTCTCATCCTAGGATTCAATGATGAAAACGGATCTTGAAATATCATTTGATAATTTTTTCTAAAATTTCTTTGACTGCTTCCGCGAATTTTTAAAATATTTTTATTTAGTATACTAATGCTACCAGATTTAATACTTGCCAGACCCATTATAGCTTTTGCTATAGTTGATTTTCCAGATCCAGACTCACCTACTATTGCATGCGTCATCCCTGGATTTAATGAAATACAAACGTCATCAACAGCTTTGATATAAGTATCTGGTTTAAAAAAAAAGTTATTTTTTTCTTTGTAATACACTTTAAGATTTTTTATTTCTAAAATTGGATTGTCACTTGAGCAAATATGATGATCAATTTTTTTATTATAGTCAGATGAGATTAATAAACTTTTACTATAAGAGTGATCAGGAGAATTGAAAAATTTTTTAGATTCAGAGTTTTCAACAATTTTACCATTTCTCATAACAACTATTCTGTCAGATATTTGTGATGCTACAGCAAGATCATGAGTTATAAACAATATAGACATATTTAATTTTTGTCTAATTTCTACAAGCAAATCTAATACCTGTTTTTGTATTGTCACATCTAAAGACGTGGTTGGCTCATCTGCTATTAAAAGCTTAGGTTTGCTAGCAATTGCCATTGCAATCATCACTCTTTGCTTCATTCCTCCTGACAATTGATGTGGGTACAGATTTATCACTCTTTTAGCATCATCAATTCCAACTGATATCAAATTGTTAATAATTTCTTTTTCTAAATCATTGCTACAATTTTTTGGGTAAGCCTCTTTAATTTGTTCTCGTATATTCATCACAGGGTTTAATGATCGCATTGGCTCTTGAAAGATCATTGATATATCACTTTTTCTTACACCCCTCATCTCTCTTTCTTCTAAAGATAAAATATTTTTATTTAAAAAAATTATCTCACCACTTTTTATTTCGCATGATTTCTCTAGTAGTCTTATTATAGATAAAGCTGTAAGAGATTTACCACTTCCAGACTCCCCTATAAGCGAGACAATTTCCGACTCTCTTATATTGAAACTAATATTTTTTAATACTTTCTCGTCTTGAGTGTTACTTGATTTAATGCTTAGACATAAGTCTTTAATAGTAAGTATATTATTCATAATTTTTATTAGCCCTGGGGTCAAAAGCATCTCTTACTACATCAGAAAATAAATTTGCAAACAATACTAAAATAAACATAAATAAAAATGCTGCAAATAATGACCACCATACAACTGGCTCACGAGACATCTCAAGTCTTGCGGCATTTATCATATTACCCCAGCTAAATGTAGTTGGATCAACACCTATATTTACATACGATAATACTGCTTCAGCTAAAACAAGCGCGCTGAAATCAAGCACAACAGTTATAATAACTATATGCATAATGTTTGGGATTATATGTCTTATAATTATTGAGAGCTTACTTAGGCCAAAAGTTTTTGATGCTTGTACATAATCTACTTCCCTTAGTTTCATGGATTCACCACGTAATAATCTACATAAACCAGTCCAGCTAGTTAAACCAAGAATCATACATAGAAAAAATAATCTTAAGTCAGCTCTTTCATAAATATTTTCAAAATCTAATGGATTGTTCGCCATATATACTTGCAACATCAAAATTGCAGATGCAATTAATAATACACTGGGTATAGAATTTAAGGTTGTATAGATATATTGAATTATATCGTCAACAAAACCGCCCACATACCCTGCGAATATACCGAGGAAAATGGCGAAAGGTAACATTACGATTGTGGTTAATGTCCCAATTAGTATACCTGTTCTTATGCTTTTAATACTTTTATAGAGAACATCTACCCCAACTTTATCCGTTCCTAAAACATAATACTGCAAGCTAAGGTCATAAATTGAGATTGAAATAAACACAATCAAAAAGATAGTAAAGCATAAAGTATTATTTTTTTTGATGGAAAGAAAAAAATTAAAATAATTCTTAAATAATGTTCGATAAAAAATTAACATATAAATTAAAAAACATATAAAAAAAGATTTTATAAAAGAGATTATTAGAGTAATAGAGATATTATAAGCTTTATCATCAGAGAATTTATTATGATTACCCTTATATAACAAATCTGGGTAAACTCTTATTTCAGAATTACTGCCCTGCTTCACTGTCTCCTTCGAGTATAAATGCGACGAAAACGGTGCGGAATAACTTTTTTCTGAATTATAATGCATTGGCATTAAAACAATATCTAATAAACTTTTAATTTCTGAATTATAAATATATTCTTTAGTTTTTTCGTCATAAAATTTATTTTTTATATGTATTGAGTCGACTAATGCTATTAATACAAAAAAAGATAAAACCACTATAGACAATATTCCTGTTTTATTTCTAAAAACGTATGCCCATGTTTCTCGTATATCAGGCGTCTTAAGAACGTAAGCCGTATAAACTATTAAAGTTAAAATTATGAAATAAAAAAATATATCCGTTAGTAAGAAAATAAACATTATTTTAATCTCACCCTAGGATCTACTAGTGTATATGCAATATCTGTTAAGATTAAGCCAAAAATATATAATAGCGTCCCAAGGAAAACCATAGCTCTAACTATTGCAAAATCTTGGCTCTGAATAGCATCTATTGTATAACTCCCTAGTCCTGGAATTCCAAAAAAAGACTCTACTATTAAGCTTCCCATAAATAATAAAGGCAGGATAACTACTATACCCGTTAATATAGGTATCAAAGCGTTTTTGAAAACATGATTAAACAATACTGATGCTTCGCTTAAACCCTTAGACCTTGCCGTCTTAACATAATCTTTTTCAATTTCCTCTAGAAACAAAGATCGATACCATCTTGTTCCAGAACCAATACCATAAATAACACTAATTATTACTGGTAAAATCAAAAATTTAATGGCCTCATATCCTTGCGCATAGCCTGAGATCGGAACTAAATGTAAAAGCTTACTAATAAGGTACTGCCCACCAATAATGTAAAAAAGACTAGATATGGACATAAGAGCGACACAAAATATCACGCCAATATAATCAATATACGTAGCTCTAAAAAAAACAAAAAATAGCGCAAAAGTAATATTAATAAGTAAGCCAACTAATAATGTTGGCAAGGCAATGGCAAGGCTGGGCCACATTCTCTGCTTAATATCATTCTTTATATCTCTGCCGCTGTCAGATAAACCAAATTCAAAAATAAATAATTTAAAAGATTTTTCATAGAAAATAGTTTCCTGTACAGACTTTAGGCCAGACTCAGAACTATTATAGAATAAAGGGCGATTATAGCCACGTTCCTCGTTCCAGGTTTGAATTTGCTCTTGCGTAACTCTTTTGTTACCTAAATGAAGCCTAGCAACATCCTCAGGTGAGTTTACGACAAAAAATAATGTAAACGTCAATAAGTTAACTCCAATCAAAATTGGGATAGCATATAAAAATCTTTTAAAAATATATTTAATCATAAATTTTTTCTCTATCCTTTATTTTAATCATAATGATGATTGAAAGTAAAAAAATAAATGCCACGAGTAATAAAAAGTATAATAATATAAAATTTGGCTTATTCCATATTTTAATTTTCTCCATTCTAATATCATTTTTTATTCTTTTATACTTAAGAGTATTATTTGCCATTAAGTTTGACTCTATGTTTTCAACCCACTTATGTGATAGAGAAAAAGATTTTGGATGAAAACCCCAGACCCACGGACTATCATTTTGAATTATCTTTAAAATTTTCTTTATTAAAACCTCTCTTTCTAATGAATTTTTCATATTTTTCATTTTTAAAAATAACTTGTCAAACTCCTGGCTTGAGTAATTGGATGCATTCTCACCACCGAAATTTACTTTTCCATTTTTTCCGTACAAGAGAAATAGGAAGTTCTCTGGGTCTGGGTAGTCAGCATTCCATCCCCATTGAAAAATTTGCCCTGTTCCGTTAATCATTTTCTCTTGGAACCTATTATAATCTGTAACTCTAGTTACCAACTGTAGATTGATTTTTTTAAACTGTTTTCTTAGCCAGTTTAAGAACGCATAAGTATCTGGGCCAGCTCCTGTTGCTTCAAAATATAAAATTAAAGGCTTGCCAGTTTTTTCATCGATTCCATTTCTGTAGCCAGCGATATTTAATAATTTTTTCGCTGATTCTATATCTTTTTTTACAATGCCTTTTTTTTCTTTGCTAAATAAAACTTGGTTGTAATTATTAATACCATCTTGGTGTCCAAATATTCCTGGGGGTATTGGGCTTTGAGCTAAAACACCCCTACCGTTAGCAAATATTGAAATATATTCATCATAATCAATAGCTATGGAAATTGCTTGCCTAAGTAGTCTTGACTGTTCTGTATTTCCTCCAACAACGTTATCTAACATATTAAAACCTATGTAGTATGTTGAGGCTGCAGCAGCAGTTGTTAAGTTAATTCCCTGAGATTTTAACTCCTCAGTTAATGTAATATCGCCTGATTTACTTAAGGATACAGCTTGATCATAATTGTCTGACATAATCCCTGAATTATCATAATAACCTTGTAAAAATTTATTCCATCTTGGGATTTGCTCTTTTTCTAAAGAGTAGATAGCCTTTTCAATATATGGAATTACCATAGCCTTGTTGAATGATTCTAATTTTCTATTGACGATTTTATCTAATGTTGAGGGATAAACCTCACCACGGAAATTTTTATTACGCTCAAGAACCATTCTTAAATTTGGATTATTCTCTGTTAGTTTAAATGGACCTGTTCCCACAGGAAACCAATTCAAAGTAATATTTTTTTTCTGGAGACCGTCCTGCTGATAAAATAAATCCACTTCCCACGCCATTGGTGAAAAAAAAGGCATTGCTAACCAATACTTAAATTGAGGGTAAGATTTTTTTAAGGTTATTGAAAAAGAATAATTATCTATTTTTTTTACACCAGAGATTTCATTACCCAAAATAAATTTATTTTTGTATTTTTGATTATTTTTTTTAAATGCATTAATTTTATTTTTGTATTCCGAGAAACCTAATATATATTCCTGCATTACTCCTGATATCGGAGAATGATTCTTATAGTCTGCTAATCTTTTTATTTGATATATATAATCATCAGATATTAATTCTCTAGTGGATCTATACTGAAAATCTTTTAATTTATTAATACTGTTTAATTGTGTGCGAGACAAATTATGATAGGGAAAATTATTATTATCTTTATAAAACGCCGGATGATTTTGATAAAGAATTCCTTTTTTAATTTTTAAAGTATATTTTGTATAATATGCATTTTTTTTATTCTTTGTCTCTTTAAAATTATTGTCTAAATACTGAATACTCGGCATTTCCTTGGCAGTTAGTGGAATTAGTTCATACGGTTTTTTTAAATAATGATACTGAAATAATGGCTCGTATATTTGAGCTATGAACGCGTACTCATTTGAGCTATAGGATCTTGCTGGGTCTAGATGCTTTGGTCTTTCCTGAAATGACGAATAAAATATATTATCGCTATTACTTTTATTATATGGACTGTTAAGTGGTTCATCTGAGCAACCAATTAATAATGCTATTACTGCTAACAATGAATACTTAAAAAAATTTAACATTTGATTACTCTATTTTATTTAATATATTATATATTTTTCTCCATTATAAATAAAATTTGTTATACAATACATCTATGAAAAATTTAGAAGGTAAAAAGGCATTAGTACTTGGAATTGCTAGCAATAGATCAATCGCATGGGGGATATCTGATTCTTTAAGAAGAAATGGAGCAGAATTAGCTTTTACTTATCAAAACGATAAATTGAAAGGTCGAGTTGAGAAGTTAGCCAATGAATGTGAGTCAGACATAATAATGCCCTGCGATGTATCAGAAGAAGGCAGTATAAAAAATATGCTGGATATGCTTTCAAATAAATGGAGTGAATTTGACATCATAGTTCATTCCTTAGCCTTTGCGCCAAGAGAAGAATTAGAAGGTAATTACTTAGAAAAAACTACTAAAGCAGGTTTCCTATCTGCCCATAGTATCAGTAGTTATAGCTTGCTAGAGCTCTGTCAGGAAGCTAAACCAATGTTAAAGGGGTCAAACCCATCAGTTATATCTTTATCATATCTCGGGGCTGTCCGTGGCATGCCAAACTACAATGTAATGGGTGTAGCAAAGGCTAGTTTAGAGGCTAATATGAGATATTTAGCTTATGCAATGGGGGCAGACAATATCAGAGTTAATTGTATTTCTGCGGGGCCAATAAAAACTTTAGCTGCAGCAGGGATATCAGATTTCAGAAAAATGCTAGACCATGTAGAAAAAAACTCACCTTTGCAGAGAAATGTAACAATTCAAGAAGTTGGAGATACAGCATCTTTCTTAGCTTCAGATGGTGCTAGTGGTATTACAGGGCAAACTATATATGTGGATTCTGGGTTCAATATTATTGGTATGCCAGCGCTAGGTTAAAGATTATTTTTTGGATGTTAATGCGCTAACGCAACAAGAGTCACCGAAAACGTTTACGCTTGTTCTTAACATATCCAGTATTCTATCAATACCTAAAATTATTCCTACAGCCTCAAAAGGTAGGCCAACAGCACTTAAAATAACTATTATGGCCACAAAACTGGCTGAAGGAATACCGGCAACACCTATTGAGGTAATCAAAGCTAGTGATAATATAAGAAATTGATCAATATAAGAAAGATCTACGCCGTAAAGCTGAGCGATAAAAATAACTGCAACACATTCAAATAAAGCGGTACCATCCATATTAATAGTAGCGCCTATTGGAATAATAAAGTTCACATTCTCTTCTTTGTAATGGAGGTTATCAATTAAACATTTCGATGTAACTGGAATAGTGGCTACTGAAGAACTTGATGAAAAAGCTACTAACAAAGCTGGGCTCATACCTTTAAAGTGCTGCACAATATTTTTTTTAAAAAAGTACAGTATTAAGGGGTACGTAACCGCTATATGAATTAATAAACCAGCTAAGACGGTAATAAAGAAATTCAATAAGATGACGTAACTTTCAGGACTAAAATTCATTGTTGCTTTTGCAACGAGACAAAATACACCGTAAGGTGTAAAAAATAATATGTACTTCGTAATTTTTAAAAATATTAGGTACATTCCTTCCCAAAAATCTTTCAGCACACCAATACCTTTATTAGCGTTAGCGCTAGATCTTATACTTAGGCCAAAGACAACACTAAATAAGATAATAAAGAGCATATTTCCATTAGCAATAGAAGAAAAAATATTTCCAGAAAAAATACTTAGAAAAAATGACTCTACTGAATAATTTTCTTTTGAGCTAATAATGCCACCAAGATCATAATTTGAACCTAGACCAATAATATTTGCAGCGCCAGCGCCATTAAGTATACCGGGCTGAATAGCATTCACGACGAACATTCCTATCAAGATAGCTACAATACTTGTGAATAGATAGAAAGCAATTGTCTTAACCCCAAGCCCTGATAAATTGCTCACACTATTAAAAGATGAAATGTTATATATTAAAGATGACATTATTAGTGGGATAACAATCATTTTTAATGAATTTAAAAAGATTAAGCCCACTAAGTTGAAAAAATAATAAAAATTAAAACCTAGTAGAGAATCGCTTTTTTCAAAATACAAGCCAGAAGCGATACCAAGAAATAAAAAAACCAAAATTACTTTAGATGACGGAAGTCTTTCCATTGTATTTTTTACTAATTGATCTCCTGTTTACGAATACCTATTAATTATAAATTTTTTGAATAAATTTTAATTTTCGCTTGCTCTCTAAGACTTTGTATTACTGAATATAAAACCGAATTAACCTGCTCGTTATAAAACATAGTTTTAAGTGATTTATAGCTTAAATCTGAATCACCAGAATTAATTTTATCTAATAAAATTAGCTCATAATTTCCTGTTCCAGACTCAATACTTATTACATTATCTTTATTTGTAAGAGCAAAAACTTTAGCCAGTATAGAGGGTGGTATTGTCCCGTCAGTTCTTTTGATATCTGAATAATAAGTAGATTTTTTATTTGTTAACTTCTCAATTTCTTCAATTCCATTACCATTCTTAATTTTTTTCTCTATGTCTTTAATTGTATCTTTCATAGCCATTATAGAATTCTCAGTATTAATCAAACCTTCAATTTCCTTTTTAACATCCTGGTAATTTTTATACTGTACTGACGATCTACTATGAATACGAAGCATAATAATATTATCTTTAACCTCAATTGGCTGACTATTTAACTCGTCATTGTAAACACTCTTGGAACTTAAGACCTCTAGGACTTTCTTATTAGCAAGTAGCTTATGATCTTTTTTTATTTTAGATAAAGTGGAAAATACTGTAGATACTTTATTAACAGATAGATATTCTTCCGCTTCTGATAATGAATCAGGATTCTCAAAAAGTATATTCGATACATCCTCAAAAATTACCTCATACCTATTATCAACCTGTGTATTCACATAGTCAGTTTTAACAATGTCTTTAATATCTTTAAATTTCTTTATTACTGCATCTTTTTTATCGTCCATTCTAAGGATATAGAAGCCTTGTTCAGTTTCAATAATTTTAGAGATATCATTTACTTTATTAAGAGAGAAGACCGAGTCACTAATAACTTTAGCTAATTCATCTCGAGAAACCCAACCAATATCACCGTTATTTTTATTTGATAACTGATCTTGTGAGAATTTTAAAACCATCTCATTAAAAGAATCATTTTTCTTAATATTATCGTGTATTACTTTAATTAATTTGCTGTTTTCTTCTTTATCAGATTTCAAATTGGATAAAAATACTTGGCTAACTCTTCTTTTCTCTGGAAGAATATATTGAAATTTATTTTCTTGGTAATAGTTTTCTAAATTACTTAAATCTACATTAATTTGCTTTTTCAATATAGTTTTATTAAAGATTAAATACTCAATTTTGAATTTCTCAGGTACTGAAAATATATTTTTGTACTTTAAATAGAAATCTTTTTTTTCTGCTTCTGTTGATTTTTTATTTTTATCTACGAAATCATTATAATTAAGCGAAAGAAGCTTAAAATTTCTTGTTTGGTATTTTAAGGATTCTAAATCATTAATTTGCTGAGAAGTTATGAATGATGAACTCACTATATTATTATAAAATTGCAAGGCCTTCAATTCAGCTATTCTGATATTCTCATAATCAGTTACCTTTATTCCCTGACTTTCAAGTAATCTCTGATATCTACTGGGATCAAATTTTTCATTTTTATGAAATATTTTATTATTCTTTATATCTGATATGAGTGTTTTTTCTGAGACTTGAAATTTATTCTGCTTAACAAACTCCCTAACTAATACGCTATCTATAAGTTCGTCTAGTAATGATCTTTTTATTATTTTTTTTTGAAGCTCTGCCTCGTCTTCATCTTTCGATATTAAGGTCTGCATCTCTTGCAGTCTATTCTGATATTCGTTATTAAGTCTTTCTGCTGATATTTTCGCTTCATTTACTTCTGCTACGATTACGTTACCACCAGTAAAATACTGGTCTATACCCCACAGCGCGAATGGAATACTTATGCCTATAACTATTACATAAGCAATCCAGCCTGTTGATCTGTCTCTAATGTTTTGTAACAACTGCGTTTCCTTTCTTTAATATTTACATGGCGGAGTGGACGGGATTCGAACCCGCGACCCCCTGCGTGACAGGCAGGTATTCTAACCAGCTGAACTACCACTCCTTGTCTGTCTTGTTGGTGGGTGCTGAGGGATTCGAACCCCCGACATCCGCCTTGTAAGGGCGACGCTCTACCAACTGAGCTAAGCACCCTAACTACCAAGGGCGCGCTTAGTTTAGTGCATCTTTAAACGCTTTACCAGCTTTGAATCCAGGAGTATTAGACTCTTTGATTTGAATAGACTCACCAGTTTGGGGATTTCTTCCCATTCTTGCGTTTCTATGTCTAGACTCAAAAGTTCCGAAACCAGGAATTGTTACTTTTTCGCCTGATTGAAGTGTAGAAGTTATTGCAGAAAGAACCGCTTCTAACGCTCTTCCAGCTTCAGCTTTATTTGAATCTGTAGTTGCTGCTATTGCTTCTATTAACTCTGATTTATTCATTATTATTATCCTTTAAGTTTGTGTAATTACTATATTCGTTAATCATATCTAACCTTCCCTGTTCATTTATACAATAAGGGGAATTTCTCTGTCAACAAAAGAAATTTACTAAAGTTGTTAAATTAAGCGTTATTGTCAAATACATAGCTAACTCATCCTTCTAAATACATGAAATTGTTAGCTTTATAATTTAATGAGTCAGCGTATCTTTATTTTCACTTTTTTCAATTATTTTTGATCTAGGTAGCTCTAAACCAGCAATTGGTTTTTCTAAAGCTATCGACAGAACTTCTTCTACCCACTCAACTGGCCTAATTTCAAGATTATCTTTTATATTGTTTGGAATTTCAGCAAGGTCTTTTTCGTTTTCCAGAGGGATAATTACTGTTTTAATTCCAGCTCTCAAAGCTGCTAACATTTTTTCTTTTAAACCGCCTATTGGGAGGACCTGACCATGTAAGTTTACCTCACCAGTCATTGCTACTGATGATTTAACAGGGTTTTCAGTTAAAGTGGATACCAATGAGGTCGTAATTCCAACTCCGGCACTTGGGCCGTCTTTAGGGGTAGCTCCTTCTGGAAAATGAACATGTATATCTTTATTCTCATAAAAATCTTCATCAATCCCTAAATTTAAAGCCCTTTTTCTAACTATAGTCATTGCTGCTTTAATAGATTCTTGCATAACATCACCTAATTGACCGGTTAAAATGAATTTACCTTTACCTGGTATTACAGCTGTTTCTACACTTAAAAGCTCGCCACCTGCTTCTGTCCAAGCCAAGCCATTAACTAAACCAACTATATTTTCTTTCTCAATTTCTCCATGCTTGAATCTTTTAACCCCAAGATAATCCGCAAGATTATTTATATCTATTTTTATATTTTTAAGTTTTTTATCGAGCAAGAGTTTCTTTACAACTTTCCTGCATACTTTCGATATCTCTCTCTCTAGATTTCTTACGCCAGCTTCTCTTGTATAAGATCTAATAATCTCCATAAAAATATTTTTATTAAATTTAATATCTTTATCTGTCAAACCATTATTTTCTAACTGCTTCGGCATTAAATATTTTTCTGCAATGCTGTCTTTTTCGTTTTCCGTATAGCCAGGAATTCTTATAACTTCCATTCTGTCAAGAAGTGGTCCTGGTATGTTCATAGAATTTGATGTTGCTACAAACATGACATCGGACAAATCAAAATCAACCTCTAAATAATGATCTGAGAACGTGTCATTTTGCTCGGAATCTAAAACCTCTAATAAAGCTGACGACGGGTCTCCTCTCATATCCATTGCCATTTTATCTATCTCATCTAATAAAAATAAAGGATTTTTTACCCCTACTTTCGAAAGATTTTGCATTATTTTTCCAGGCAAAGAACCAATATAAGTTCTTCTATGACCTCGAATCTCAGCCTCATCTCTAACACCACCTAAAGACATTCTAGTGAATTTTCTTCCGGTTGCTTTTGCTATAGATTTACCTAAGCTAGTTTTACCAACTCCCGGAGGTCCAACTAAACATAAGATAGGGCCTTTCAACTTCCTAACTCTTTGTTGCACAGCAAGATACTCTAAAATTCTTTCCTTAACTTTTTCTAGGCCGTGATGATCGTCTTCAAGAATTTTTTCTGCTATAACTAAATCCTTTGTGACTTTAGTTCTTTTTTTCCATGGTACGCTTGCCAATACATCAATGTAGTTTCTAAGGACAGAAGCTTCAGCAGACATAGGGGACATCATTTTTAATTTATTTACATCACCTTTAACTTTTTGCATTACGTCTTTAGGCATTCCGGACTTAAGAATTTTTTTCTCTATCTCTTCAATCTCATTAGGAACATCATCCATATCCCCAAGTTCTTTTTGAATAGCTTTCATTTGCTCATTTAAATAGTACTCTCTTTGACTTTTCTCCATCTGGTTCTTCACTCTTCCTCTGATTTTTTTCTCAACTTGAAGAATGTCTAATTCATTTTCTATTAAACTAATGATGTTCTCTATACGAACCTTTACATCACTTATTTCTAAGATGGCTTGCTTCTCATTCATCTTTAAAACTAAGTGCGCAGCTATTGTATCTGCTAATCTTGATGGATCCTCTATACCAGACAACGAGGTCATGACCTCTGGAGCTATTTTTTTATTTAATTTTACATACTGATCAAAAGAGTCTATTACGGACCTTGACAGAATTTCAATTTCCCTATCATCAACTATGTTTTCATCTATGATACTTACTTTGGCTTCAAAATAAGTGTCCCCATAAATCTCACCTTGGATTTCCGCTCTACTAGCTCCTTCCACGAGAACTTTTATTGTGCCGTCTGGTAGTTTAAGTAATTGCAACACTGTGGCTAATGTTCCAACCCTATGTATTTCATCATTTTTTGGATCATCTAGATCTGCATCTTTTTGAGCAACTAACATTATTTGCTTATTATTTTCCATAGCAGCATCTAGGGATTTTATAGATTTCTCCCTGCCTACGAACAAAGGTATCACCATATTTGGAAATACTATTACGTCTCTCAGAGGAAGAACTGGAAAAATTAAATTATCAGAATTGCTTTTTTTCATAAATATTCCCTAAAATTTTATTACTCACAATCTTATTATGTGGGTAAATTTCAATATTTCAAGGTACTTTTAATCTTTAGCGACTTTTTTCTCGTTAGAATTTTGATCGTATATTAAGTAAGGCTCTGTCTCACCTTTGATAACGGCCTCATCAATCACTACTTTTGACACGTCTGGATTTGAGGGTAAATCATACATTGTATCTAGTAAAACGTTTTCTAAGATTGTTCTTAGACCTCTTGCTCCAGTTTTTCTTTCTTTAGCTTTTTTTGCTATAGCTAGCAATGCGTTATCTCTAAACTCAATTTCAGTATTTTCCATTTTAAACAATTTACTGTATTGCTTTGTAATAGCATTTTTTGGCTCTAGTAAAATCTTCACTAAAGCGGCCTCATCCAACTCATCCAGAGTTGCTATCATTGGAAGTCTACCAACAAATTCCGGTATCAATCCATATGAAATTAAATCTTCCGGCTCAACCTGATGCAAGACCTTTAAAGAGCCAGAGTTATCTTTTGAGTGAACCTGCGCTGAGAAACCAATACCACTTTTTTCAGTTCTATTTTTGATAACTTTATCAAGTCCAGCAAAAGCCCCGCCAACTATAAATAAAATATTTTTTGTATCTACCTGGAGAAATTCTTGTTGAGGATGCTTTCTTCCGCCCTGAGGAGGTACAGATGCTGTCGTTCCCTCAATAAGCTTTAATAGGGCCTGCTGAACTCCCTCTCCCGAAACATCTCTTGTAATTGATGGATTATCAGCTTTTCTTGAAATTTTGTCTATTTCATCGATATAAATTATTCCGTTTTGAGCCTTCTCAACATCATAGTCGCATTTTTGTAATAACTTTTGAATGATGTTCTCAACATCCTCACCCACATATCCTGCCTCTGTTAGAGTTGTAGCGTCAGCTATTGTAAAAGGCACATCAAGAAGTTTTGCCAAGGTCTCTGCTAATAATGTTTTCCCGCAACCTGTAGGGCCTATTAATAAAATATTACTTTTTGAAAGCTCTACGCTATCATCTTTTGAATGTTGAACCTCTAATCTTTTATAGTGATTATAGACCGCAACTGATAAAACTTTTTTTGCTCTAGACTGGTCTATTACATACTCATCTAGGGATGCATTAATTTCGCGAGGGCTTGGTAATTTTCTATCCTCCACAATCTCTTGGTCTATCAATTCCTCTCTTATTATGTCATTACATAGTTCAACGCATTCATCGCATACAAATACAGAAGGGCCTGCAATTAATTTTTTTACATCTTGCTGACTTTTTCCGCAAAAAGAACAATATAATAATTTATTGTCTACACTTTTATCATCATCACTCATAAATTCTCTTCCTGGTCATGGCTTATAAAAATCAATTATTTTATATCTTTTCTGGATTCAAGTACGCTATCTATAATTCCATAGTCTTTTGCTTCATTAGCATTCATAAAATTATCTCTATCCGTATCTTGCGTTATTTTATTAATATCATTTCCTGTATGTTTAGACAAGATACCATTTAAACTTTCTCTAACTTTCTGTATCTCCTGGGCATGAATTTGTATATCGCTCGATTGCCCCTGAAATCCGCCTAGAGGCTGATGTATCATCACTCTAGAGTTAGTTAAGGCAAATCTTTTTTTATCAGCACCACCTGATAATAATACAGCACCCATGCTTGCAGCCTGACCTATACATAAAGTACTTATCTCAGGTTTGCAAAATTGCATAGTGTCATATATCGCCATCCCAGCAGTCACTGAACCTCCTGGTGAATTAATGTAGAGCGAAATATCTTTCTTAGGATCCTCAGACTCTAAGAACAATATTTGAGCTATAATTACATTAGCCATATAGTCTTCCACAGGCCCAACCACAAAAATAATCCTTTCTTTTAAAAGTCTAGAATATATGTCGTAAGCTCTCTCACCTCTAGATGTTTGCTCAACAACCATTGGCACAAGATTTAAATTATTTATATTATTTTCCATAATGTTTCCATACTAACAAAAATTTTAGTTTAGTCTATCTAAGTTCTACAAGCTCATCAAATGAATAATCTTTTTCAGCAACTTTGGCATTATCAACCACCCATTTTACAGCTAAGTTTTCTAAAATTACAGACTCCATATTTTTCTTAGCATCTTCATTATTTAAATAATAATTTTCAATCTCAGCTCTATTTCCTTGTCCACGAGATACGGTGTCTATCCAATTATCAATATTTTCTTTGGATAAAGTAAATTTTTCAACATTAATAATTTCTCTTAGCAGTAAGCCAGCCCTAACTCTTTCAGTCGCCTCTTTGGAGTATAATTTTTCCATATCATCATCACTTATTTTGACATCACCATTTGGGTTATTCTCTTTATCTATTCGGTGAATTTCATCATGAACCAAGCTTTTAGGGATTTCAAATTTCTGAGATTTACTAAGCTCAGCAATTACATTCTTTTTCACAAAAGAATCTATTAAAGTCTCAGCATCTTTTTTCATGCCCTCTTCAATTTTAGAGTGCAGGGTTTCAACCGTTCCATCCTCTACGCCAATTTTTTTAATAAATTCTTCGTTAATTTCTGAAACTTTAGACTGCATAACTTCTTTTACTGTAATAACAAAGTTGACTGGTTTGGAGGCTAATTTTTTGTCTTGGTAGTCATCAGGAAATATAATATCCAGTGCCTTTTCTTCGCCTGCTTTAGCTCCCTCTAACCCTTCCTCAAAACCTGGTATAAGCTGCTTACTTCCAATCTCTATTAAAAAATCTTCAGCTTTATTATTTTCAAATTCTTCGCCGTTAATTGTTCCTACAAAATCTGCTTTTATTTTATCCCCGACCTTTGCTTTCCTATCAACAATATCCCAGTCCTTGTATTGCTCAGCAATCTTTCCTACAGATTTCTCTAAGTCTTCTTTCTTCACTTTGAGTACAGGGGTCTCTAATTTAATTTTATTAATATTTTTTAATGTGATCTCCGGCATAACTTCTACTAAAGCCTTAAATGTGTAGATACTCTTATCCTTTGATTCTTCCATGGATATTTTTGGCGGTGAAACAGGATTTAGCTTTTCGTCTAGCACTACTTTTATGTAATTTTGCTCTATATGTTCGCTTAAAGATTCATTAAAGCATTGCTCATAGTATTTACCTCGAACAACATTCATAGGAACTTTTCCTTTTCGAAATCCCTTTAAGTCCAAAGTTTTACTTAACTCTTTTAACTTAGAGTCGATAGTTGGCTCGATATCTTTCGAATCAAAACTTATAGTTAGTTCCTTCTCTAAGCCTTTTAAATTTTTTACTTTTGAAGCCATTTAATCTCCTGCTTATTTAATATGGTGGGCTAGGAGAGACTCGAACTCTCACGGGTTGCCCCACTGGTACCTAAAACCAGCGCGTATACCAATTCCGCCACTAGCCCAATAAAATTTAAAACTTAAATACGCAAAAAAAATAATCATGTAATAACTATATGTACTATAATAAAAAGTATGAAGAATATATTATTTTTTACACTTTATATAATATTTTTTGCTGTATTGTCATCTTTGGTATTTACCCTATTGTACATGCAATTTGATGAACAACCAATGCTAGCTCTAAATAAAGCTATTAAATATGGGACTATATTAATGTGCATCATTTTTATTGTGCCGGCCATAAAAATACTTGGTCTACACGATAGGCAGTTAGTAGGCTTTTTAGAGACAAAAATAAAATTTTTACAAAATATCTTTAAAGGCTTTGTTTTAAGTTGCTGTCTCTCGATACCCTTACTTTTTTTATTTTCATACCTAAATATTCGAGAAATAGATTTTAGTGGCGTTTTCAACCAATCTTTTCTATATATAATTTTATTTACAGTATTTATAAGTTTATTAATTTCTTTTATTGAAGAGTCATTTTTCAGAGGTGTGATGATTCAGAAAAGCAATAATTCAATATTAACTTTTAATGTAGTCGTCCTAAGTAGTTTGGTTTATTCATTATTTCACTTTATAAAAATACCATTAATTATAGACAGCGACTTATTTTGGAATACTGGTCTTAAAGAAGTATTAATTGCATTTTCTAATTTTTTTAAAACAATTAATTTTGATGCCGCAATTACACTTTTAATGTTTGGGATTTTATTAGGTATAATTAGAGTCAAACATAATACGGTATCATACGGGATAGGTATTCATGCCGGCTTTATTTTTATAATAAAAACTTTTAAGATAAATTCTTCAGTTAATTTTGATTCGAGTAATAATTTTTTAATAAGCCATTATGATCAATTTACTGGGCATCTTGCTACGACTTGGATTATTGTCCTTATATCCATATATTTAATATTTTCAAATAAAAAGAACAATAATCCATCACTATAGAATAAATACTACATCATAGTTGAAAACCCAAAATTACATTTAAAATCTGGTTCCATTTGTGGTCCATTTACATCTCTGTATATTGGTGTTCCACACTGAACCCCAATTCGTGATTTGGATTTTGGAAACTTATAATTTACACCTATATTTGAAGAAACTCTTAAGTGTGAATGATTATATTCAGTCCAAGTTAAATGCGTAGTATTACTTCTATTTGCAGACCTTCCACTAATATTTTCCCGGTGCTCTACATCTAGCCCAAACGAAACGCTAAAAGACTTTAATATTGGTCTAGCTATCCATGTAGATATTTCTCGCTTATCCCCATACTTCCAGCCTTCGCTATTATAATCGATTCTTTTTAATGCGTTCGCTTGAACACCGTATGACCAGTCTTCAAAAACTTCTTGAAAACTATATCCAAGAGTAATGTCATATGTTCCAGACCCTAATTGCATTGGGTATGGTAGAGTTTTTAATGCACCACTCATGTTATGATCTTTTTCATCAAACTCACCTGTTGGAATTGATACCGCTAACTTGAAATTCGATTTATCTGACAACTTGTATAATCCAGCAATAGTTAGATCTCCAATACCTCTGCTGCTTGTGGAGTGAAGCCTACCTGCCATTCCTCCTGTTAACATTTTCATTTCCATTTTTTTTTCAATGTACGGAAGCATTGCCATGATGGAAAATTTACCGTTAACAGAATACATAGCGCTAAACATATGCATATCCATACTCATGTCTGTTGGCGCCATACTGTAACCAAGGCCCTGTATATCATTATTACTGATAGAATTTGTTCCGTTTTTACAACAGTCCATATCCATGGTTCCAAACTTATATCCAAACATAAGTTTTTTTGGCATCATATTTTTACCACCCTTAACTCCAGTTGGAAATACATAGTCAGGTCGACCCATATTTTTCATAGAGCTTTCATGATGCATGTGACCTTTCATACTTTGCATTTTCTTTACAATAAAAACAGCAGATATTGAATCTCCGCTTTTGGTCATGAAAGTCACATCTATTTTTTCACCTTCAGAGACTGGTTTAACAGGTTTTATTAACATCAAATGATAACTCATTGGCTTGAATTCTAATTTAGAGTTCGCAGCAATTATTATAGATTCTTGTTTTACCATTTTCATAACATCGCCATCTTTTATTGTGTTGTGCATTTCCATTAATTCAAAACGACTACTACTAACGCCCGTTAAGGCAACATCTTTATTGGTATTATTTATTATTAAAAAATATCCGGCAGATATTGGTGCACTTGGAGGCATTAAACGAATACGAGGATTCTCGATGCTAATTTCTGAAGCATATACGCTAGTTGCAGTTAATACTAAAAGCATTAAATATAAAAAATATTTCATTATTTTTTCCTTTTTTTATTTGTATTTATTTATAGAGCATTTGCCATATAAATAGAATTCTGATTTTCTTAAAGTTTATTTTTAGATTGAAACAGGAGGAGCTCTTATAGATATTTTATTTTTAAAGTTTAAAGATGTAAGTGAGTTTTTATAAAGTCTGCTTTGGTAATATATAAAATAATTTTGATTAGTAGAAGTATAACTATTAATTATAAAGTTTGAATGAACATCAAGACAACAGCTCATCAGTTCATTTTTAACAAAAGAATTTTCAGGGTCTGCCAGACTATTAGATGATACTAATTTTATTCCATTTATCGTACATATTTGTATATAGCTATCACCACCAAAAGAAAATATTGATGCTAGTGCATTGCCAGTTTGCATAAAAACAATTGAAACGATTGCAATTATTCTTATATATTTATTAAATAATTTCATGGTCTTTATTATACATACTCTTAATTCATAAATAAAATTAATATTATTGAGCATATAATTATTAAAATATTTATCAATACTGAAGAAAAGTGTAGAAATTTAAACTTTTTTTCCTTACCCTCATCTCTGGATTTATTTATCTGCGGCATTAGTATGTAGTTACTAAAAATAAAAAAGAATAATATTAAACATGAAAGATATAAAATATTTCCAGACTGTCCTGTATAAAACATTAGTGTTGTTAATACTAGATACTGTAACCCATTATACATGTAATAAACTGGGAATATTGATCTGACGAATTTTCCAGCTTCTTCGCTAGGTAATACTGTAAATATTTTCGGTGCTATCGCGATTGAAAAAAATAACATTGATCCTAGAACAAGAGAAGGGATTATTTGTATCAGCAAGTCCATTTTTTACTCCAAAATATATTGATTACTTATAGTTATATACAATTATGAAATAATTTAAAGGGATATTTTATAAAATGGGGCGAGAGACGGGGATTGAACCCGCGACAACCGGTACCACAAACCAGCGCTCTACCAACTGAGCTACTCCCGCCATAAAAAAACTGGTGCGCCTGATAGGACTCGAACCTATTACCCTCGGATTAGAAATCCGATGCTCTATCCAGATGAGCTACAGGCGCATAATATGGTCGGGGTGGAGGGATTCGAACCCCCGACATCCTGCTCCCAAAGCAGGCGCGCTACCAGGCTGCGCTACACCCCGAATTACCTAAACATTATACGAGAAAAAAACGTATTACTTCACTAATATATTAGTAATCAACATGAAATTTTTCTAGATGAGTGGTATTCTAATCAAAAAACACATACATACAAGAACAATAATTATTAAAATATGAAAAATATTATTAAATACCTGGTTATAACTACCATAATCTTTCTAAATAGTGGGGCTAATGCTGAAATGACAACAAATACTAAAATTATTATTAAAACAACATCTGGTGACATAAAAATTGAGCTTTATGATGACAAAGCACCTATAACTTCAGAAAATTTTAAAAAGTATATAGAGTCTGGATATTTTACAGATACTATATTTCATCGTGTGATTAAAAACTTTATGATTCAAGGTGGCGGCTTTACCGCAGAAATGAGTGAAAAGGACTCAATGCCACCTATAAAAAACGAGGCTAATAACGGCATTAGTAATGAAAGAGGAACAATTGCAATGGCACGAACTCCTGACCCACATTCAGCTAGCTCACAATTCTTTATAAATCTTAAAGATAATAATTTTTTAGACTTTACGGCTGAAACATCCCAAGGCTGGGGGTATTGTGCATTTGGAAAAGTTTTTGAAGGTATGGATATACTTGATAAAATTGCACTTGTTAACACTGGCAGTTATGGGGCCCATCAAGACGTACCAAAAGAACCCATCACAATTAATGAGATAATTATTGAAAAATAAAATGAAAAATATCTACTTTATTTCAGATATTCACCTAGATTCAAAAAATCCCATAGTTGAAAATAAATTTCTAAATTTTATTGATGATCATGGGTCAAACATGAAAGAGCTTTATATTCTTGGAGACTTGTTTGAATTTTGGATAGATGATAATTATGATATATCTCAGAATAAAAATATTATCTCTAAATTAAAAAATCTTTCCGAGAAAGGAACCAAGATTTTTTTAACTCATGGCAACAGAGATTTCTTGATTGGTAAAAAATTTGAAAATATAACAAATGTAAAAATTCTCCCAGAAAACCATATTGTAAGTTTTCAAGATATGGAAATTTTAATTACACATGGTGATTTATTGTGTACTGACGATATTGAATACCAGAAATTTAGGAAATTTATTAGAAATAAAACTATTGTTAGTATTTTTAATCTATTAAGTAATAATATAAAATCTAAACTAGCATTGTATTTAAGAAATAAAAGTAAAAAAATTACATCTCAAAAACCAGATGGAATAATGGATGTAAATTATGAAACAGTCTTAAGTTTTTATAAAAAATTTAAAATAAATATCATAATTCATGGCCATACACATAGAAAAAAAATTCATAAAACTAATAGCAACGGTAAGAATTATATTCGTTATGTTCTAGGTGACTGGCATAACTCCCCAAGCTATATAGTGTTTAAAAATAATAAAGTAGAGTTGGTTGACTTATAACTTGATAGCAAGCACTAAGTCCATAACATTTGTGCCTGTGGGTCCTGTTGTAACAAGAGCTTTGACTTTTTCTAAATAATTGCCAGAATCTGCTTTTTTAAGAAATTCTGCGTAATCTAAATTTAAGTCATCACCTAGCCCTATTGTAGTCTTATCAACTAAGCCCCCTGCATCATTTGTGGGGCCGTCTGTACCATCTGTGCCAGCAGATAAAAATATTACATCAGAATTTTTAATTTTTTCTGCTAATAGTAGTGCCAATTGCTGATTTCTTCCACCTCTACCAGGATTATCTGGAAGTTTAACAGAACTCTCACCTCCCCAAATATGAAGGCCTTTCTTGCAATTTTTTAAGTAGTCGGAAAAGTAGTTTGCTAGGTCATTAACATCGCCTTCTATAAAATTTTCATGCAAATGAGTATCGTAATTAAGTTTTTCTCCATGAATTTTACATGCTAATTTAGCGTCATCAAGCTTTGCAATAACGTGTGTATCAATATTAGAGAACTGATCTAAATTTGGACAGTTTATAGGTTTAACTGATTTTAATTTATCTATAATATCATTTTCGTAGCTGTCTAAATTAATTTCTACATCATCATACGATAATGGTCCTGATGCTATTATCTTTGGATCGTCAAAAGGTACGTCTGATATTGTTAGTACTGTTGCTTTCCTAGATTTTAAGAAGCTAGCTAGCTTACCACCTTTAATTTGTGAAAAATGTTTTCTAATAGCATTAATATCACTTATATTATAACCTCTGGATAATAACGCATCAGTTAAACTCTTTAATTCATCCAAGCTAAAACCATCAACCATTAGCTCTACAAGGCTAGAGCCACCGCCTGATATTAAAAATAAAAATTCATCTGTATCGCTTTTTGAGTTAATGAAATTTATTAATTCATTTCCACATTCTAAACTAGTTAATGATGGTGTTGGGTGATCTGACTCAAGACATTTTATATTGCTATATTTTTTCAGACCTTCTTCGAGATGATCTCTTTTAGTAATTATTAATCCTGATTTTATTTTTACATCGGGGTGTTTGAGAGCTGCAAGTGCCATCGAGCTCCCAGCTTTTCCAATAGAAACTAAATTAAGATCTCCAGAAATTGAATTTCCATCAAAATATTTCTCAACAGCATTGTATCCTAAGACCCTATCTACGCCTGCTAAAAAAATTTCTTTTATATTATTTTTATCATTCATTTTTGTTTTATTTAATTAGAAATGTAAATAAGTGCATTACTTATTTCTTTATCACATAGATCTATGATATCACTATTACTCATTCTAATACATCCATGTGATGCTTTAACTCCCAATAATCCTTCTTCATTTGTTCCGTGTATATATATGTATCTTGATAAACTATCAATATTAGGACCTTTATTTTGCCCCTCATCAAGGCCAGAGAGCCAAAGAATTCTACTACAAATTATATCTTCTTTAGAAGTTTTTTTTTCACTAATAATTTTAGCCTTATGTTTGGTAGGAACTCTGTTTTGAAATATAGTTAAGGAATCATGACCTGCTCCAATATACTCTTTTATATAATGCGCTCCCAGAGGGGTTTTATAACTTCCTGCTTTTGAGCCCTCTCCAAATTTTGATGAGGATATTGTGTATTCGGAGTCTACTTCAAATTTATTATATAAAGTTAATTTTTGCAAAAGGATACTTATAACTATTGAGTATTTTTTATTTAAATTATTACCAGTATAGTGTGAAAATATTGATTTGATGTCTTTCATATTAGTATTGGTTAAATTTTATATATTAAATATAAATTATGTTGACTGCCTCTTATTCTCAAGATCTTGAAAATACTTTTCGTTAACATCTGTTAGATACTCACCAGTAAAAACTGAAGTTTCAAATTTTTTAATATTCTGATTGCCTGCTTGAACAGCATATACTAGGTCATCAAGATCTTGATAGATCAATTTATCAGCACCAATTTCCTGACAAATCTCATCTGTACTTCTTTCGTGCGCTATTAAGTCTTTTTTACTTGGCATATCTATGCCGTAGATATTTGGAAATCTTATAGGAGGTGATGCAGATGCAAAGTACACTTTCTTAGCGCCAGAATCTCTCGCCATCTGCACAATTTCTTTTGAGGTAGTTCCCCTCACTATGGAGTCATCTACCAACAATACATTCTTATTTTTAAACTCAGAAACTAGTGGGTTTAATTTATATCTCACTGATTTCTTTCTCACAGCTTGCCCCTGCATTATAAAGGTCCTTCCTATATATCTATTTTTTATCAAACCTTCTCTATAATTCTTATTCAGCCTTATTGCCATCTCTAAAGCTGCTGTTCTACTCGTATCTGGAATTGGAATTATTACATCTATATCGTTATCAGCCCACTCCCTAAGAATTTTATTTGCGAGCTGTTTTCCCATCCTCATTCTAGCTTCTTGAACATTAATACCGTCTATAATTGAATCAGGTCTTGAAAAATATACATACTCAAAAATACAGGGATTTAATTCTAAATTTTTTGAGTACACGGATTTGTGGACTTTCCCTTTTGTGTCGATAAATATTGATTCTCCAGGCTCTAAATCTCTTACTGTTTCGTAGCCAAGTAAATCTAACGCCACACTCTCGGAAGAAACTATATAGCTATATCCAGTAGAGTTCTTTTTCCTACCTAATATCAAAGGCCTAATGCCATGAATATCTCTAAAAGCAACTAAACCATACCCAGCAATTAGTGCTACAACTGCATATGCCCCTGAGCATCTTTCATGCACACCATTGATAGCATGGAATAAATCTGGGACAGTAAAAGTAGATGAATCTACGTTTAGTAATTCATGCGCAAAAATATTTAAAAGGACTTCTGTATCAGATTGAGTGTGAATATGCCTTCTATCATTTACTAACAACTCTTCCCTTAGTAGTTCTGAGTTATCTAAGTTTCCATTGTGAGCCAAAGCTATTCCATATGGAGAATTTACATAAAAAGGTTGGGCTTCATCAGCGGTTCCGTGGCTGCCAGCTGTAGGATAACGAACATGCCCTATTCCCATATTGCCTTTTAATTCAAGCATATCATTGACATCAAAAACATCGTTGACCAAACCTTTAGCTTTTTTTTGATATAAATTATTATTGAAGCAAGTAGATATACCAGCTGAATCTTGTCCTCGGTGCTGCAGGACCGTAAGACCATCAAATAGACTTTGATTAACAGAGTTATTATCAACTATACCAATGATTCCACACATTTTGTAATTGTACACCATAATGTAAAAAATAATCTAGAAACAGTGAATTATTATCAAAATTAGTAATGTCATCTAGATGATCATAGTAGTTAAGAAGTAAGAATGAGATGCAAATGAAAATAAGCCCCTTAATTAAACCAAAAAAAGAGCCAAAAATTTTATCAAAAAATGTATTTCCAAGAGAAGAAGATGGGTTGAATAAAATACTTCTAATTACGAATATTAAAACAGATGTTGCAATAAATATCAGTAGGTAGCCAAGAATTAGATGAACATAAGAAGGAAGATATTTAGAATCAAAACCAGAAAAACTTATTAAATAGTTGCCTAGAAAATCAGCATAAAAATAACTAACTATAAAAAATAAAGAAAAATTTATGATAGAGGTAATTTCTTTCTTTAAGCCTCTAAAAAAACCTAGAATAAGGAAGATAAAAAGCATAGCTAGAATAAAAAAATCTATCATTCAAGTTTTCCTGAAAAAAAATAATTACCTTTTAAAATTTGATTCAACTATATAAGAATTCTTATAATCTTTATTCTTAACTATCTGTAAATAACTCTTCTTAACATTTGAAGATAAAAAGAAAGGGCCTACATTAACAGCGTATAAATCTTTATTGTCAATTTTAATTTTTATTATGTACGCTTGATACTTAATCGACTGTAAATTTTTTAATAAATTTTCAGCATTTACTTTTTCAGAAAACGACCCGACTCTTATAGACCAACTTTTTCTATTAGATAAATTTTTCTTGCTATCTAAAATCTTATCTTCTTTAATTACTTTTTCTTCAAAAAATATATCTTTTTTTTTAATTTTCGAGGTATCTTTCTTATTTAGTATTTCTGCTTTATCAATATATTTAAAAATTATATCTTTCTGATCTTCTATTTTTGAGTACCTGAGATCTTTATAACCAGATCCTTTAAAAATTATTGGCGCTATAACTATGAAAGCTACTAGTAATATTATTACACCTATTATTCTTTTTTTTAGATTTTCATTCATGATTTATCTACTTGCTATTTAAATTTAATATTGGGGATACTGTGTAACTTGATCCAAATACTACTATAACGTCATTTTCTTTTTTTGCATATTCTAATGCGCCCTTATAAGATTTCTCAATACTATCATATGCTTTTACTTCTTCTGAAATAAAAAAATTATTTAGTTTTAACTTATTTACTGCCAAAGCTCTTTCATTATCGCTATTTGAAATATGCCAGCTTTTGAAAAATCCTTTCACTACACTTAACATCTGATTGACATTTTTATCTTTCAAAACACTAAAAACCGCATGATAATTATAATGTGGAAAATATTCCCGTAAGTTTTCTACTAACGTTTCTATACTTTGCTCGTTATGGGCTATATCTAATACTATCATTGGAGACCTATTAATAATTTGGAACCTTCCAAGAATTGATGATTTTTTAATACCTTTTACAGCTTTTTCATTATTTAGCTCTATACCTTCGCAACTATGAATCGCCTGCAATACAGAAGCTGCATTGTTTATTTGCAATAAACCCTTGATGCCTGGATTATCTAATTCTATTTCAACACCATCAGTGTTCGAGAAAAACCACTTCTTATTTGAAATAATTTTATAAGAAAAACTTTTATTAATAATTTCTAGATTTGAGCCAACTTCTTTTGAATTTTTTATAATTGACTGATGAATATTTAAGTATGAGATTATAGTGGGCTTATCCTTTCTCATGATACCTGATTTCTCAAATGCTATTAGTTCTAAGTCGTCTCCTAAAATAGCAGTATGGTCATAACCTATGTTTGTTATAATTGATACATCAGGATCTATAATATTAACGGCATCTAGTCTCCCACCTAATCCAACCTCTAAGATTATTACATCAAGATTTTTTTTACTAAAAATTATAAACGCTGCAAGAGTGCTAAATTCAAAAAACGTCAAAGTGATATCTTTTCTATTTTTTTCTATTAACTCGAATGCTTGGCAAATTTCTTCTGTTTCAGCATTGATTTTATTAATTTTAATTCTTTCATTGAATTCTATTAGGTGAGGAGACGTATAAGACCCAACATTATAACCACTTTCTAATAGCACTGATTCTAATATTGCTACAGTAGACCCCTTGCCATTAGTCCCCGCCACTGTGAATACTTTTGATGTTGTTTTATGAACGTTTAATCTTTCAGCAATTTCTTTGATACGGCTGAGGTTAAAATCCATATTTGTTGAGTGCAATTTACACTGCCAATCAATCCACTCATTTAAAGTAAAATTTTTCAATGCCCAGTACTTGAATTAATTTATGGATATATCTGCATTTCTTGCAGGATTATTTACTAATATTTTAATAATATTAGTTATTTCTAACTTCATATTTCGTCTATCAACAATCATGTCTATTGCCCCATGAT
>Ga0209709_10000676_pt1 | contig 32239 bp, 26 predicted proteins | sample ArcticOcean_MG_C_2_FD_187435 | JGI IMG/M metagenome (GOLD analysis project Ga0209709, IMG submission 187435) | Marine microbial communities from western Arctic Ocean - ArcticOcean_MG_CB4_136 (SPAdes) (version 2) | ecosystem: Environmental > Aquatic > Marine > Oceanic | place: Arctic Ocean... | reverse complement strand
CCAAATGTGAGGTTTGGTACAAAATTACCATCCATGATGTCGAGGTGTAACCAGCCTAAACCTGCTTCAACAGCCTCGCTGCACGCGTTTCCTAGGTCAGCAAGGTCTGCTGTTAATACCGATGGTGCAATAATCATCGATTACCCTCTCAAATACTGCGAGAAGGGGTCATGCCATGAGTATTGGGGTGCAAGCAAAGACTCATAGGAGGGCTCTACTACCCAGCCTTAGGTGAGATGATGGGAGAGGTAAAGGCGGTTAGCGATACCAATTTTGATGAAGCGATTAATGCAGATGAATGGGTCTTGGTTGATTTCTGGGCTCCATGGTGTGGTCCGTGTAAAGCGCTAGGCCCTATTCTTGAGCAAGTTGCGGCCGAATCTCCAGTCACTATTGCGAAGGTAAACACAGATTCCGATTCAATGAACGCTGCACGTCTAGGTGTTCGTGGAATTCCTGCGTTATTCCTTTTCCACAATGGAAAGATGGTCGCTAATCAAGCCGGTATGGTACCAAAGCCTAAGTTAATGGATTGGCTAAACAAGCATATGTCTGCTAATGATTTTTGATTAATTCAAACTTTCCTTTCTTCTTTGAGGGGCACTTCCAACCTCTCTGAGAAATCTTTCTCTAAGGGCTTCGTGCAACCACATCCCTCCATCTAATTCCAGGAGAAGGCCATACGCAAGCAGGCGTTCTGGTGGATTTCCTTCCCAGCCAACCGCGGCCGCAAGTTTAGACCAAGGTATTGGAGAATCAGATACTGCAAGTGTTGCAAGGAGTTCGTGTTCTTCGGACGGCATTTGTGTGATAATCTCTTCATCTAGGAATTTCAACCAATCTCCATGGGTTGCTTGGCCATAAATCTCTAATAATTCCAAAGCCAATGGGTGGCCGCCAGTCATTCGATGTACTTCTTCTGCAGGTGGTGGCGTCCCTTCCATATTCTCCACCCATGTTGAGATCTCGTCAACCGTTAATCCTTGAAGGGGTAATTCTTCAACCAATTCCCTAGTATGGACATCACGGCGGTCGTATACGTTGAGGGTCGTTCTAGAGATGAAAATTAATCTAAGTGGGGCTTTTTTGGAAATATCAAGTAAAGCCCCTAACAAGTCTCTTGCTTCCTCCAATACGTGATGAACATCATCTAAGACAATTAGCCAATATGGAGGGGGGCCGCCTGCCTCTTCAGTAAACCGTTCGCGAATAGCTTGAGCGTCGGTAAGATATGCCAGTAATCTTCGTCGCCAAGCATCTACGTCAAATTCAGCACCCGGGGTTAAGGGGAGTGTCTCCATTAACTGATATGGGTCATGCTTGTCATCAACTCCAAATCGGTGGAGTAAAGATACTGCTAACCCAACCGCTTTATCCCACGGTTGGCAAGGGTACCAGCATACTGAAAGATGTGGGACTTCGGCAATATTAGCCGCTAACCAGTCAGCGACGAGGGTTGATTTACCAATACCTGCAATTCCATGAATAACCATACATGGCGACCCTTTCTTGAACCATGTATCCATTTGATTGCGTGTATCTATCCTTCCATGAACTGGCCTTGTTTGGGGCGGAGAGGTATGGTATGTGGCGTGAGCTCCAGCGAGGAGTTTCAGCCTACCAGGGGGCGGGAGGTCCGTATCTTCTGATTCTTTGGTGACCAATCCGAAACGAATGTCGCCAAAGGTTAGAACGCCTTCGTGTTGAGCATGGAGAAGAATATGTAAAACCGGTAAATGGGCTTGTAATCTCTGTGACGCTAGGCCTGCTTCAACTTCCAATAGAGTGCCTTCATTATCTCGAATTAGCACCGTAGTTGTCGATAACTCTTCCAGCCTCTTATTCGCTTGAACCCGTCCCGCATCGGTTAGTTGCCAAGTTTTTTGGCGGCGGTCGTCACCTCTTATCGAACGTGAATGTTCACTCACCTGCTTATTGCGAAGTAAATTTCGCATAGCTCTGCTTACGTTTGGTGGATGTTGGGCACACGCTTCGGCAATTCCTGGCCGGGTTACAGCGGTTGAAACAACGAAACGGTCTGCCTGTTCGTCTTCTTCCAAAAGATGAAGCAATATACGGTCCTTTACCGCGATGTTCACTCTCGGAATATCGCCTGACACATACTTGCCTGAGCGGCATGCCATTCAATAATTCCCCTATTTTGTACTGATAATTGTATGAACAAATATACCGCAAAGCCTTTTGTCAGATACTATACCGGCACCTATGGCAAGCATAGCCCAGCGCGCTCTACTCCTTGTATTCCTGATGATTTCCATGAGTGGATTATCATTAGCATCTGGCGCTGATGCTGATGGCGATGGGGTTGACGATTCGGTCGATGATTGCCTATATGCTGCAGGTAATTCTACGGTCGACAGAACTGGTTGTCCTGACCGTGATGGCGATGGAACTTCTGATTTTAATGACGGGTGGACATCTAGTAATCCGAATTTTCAGGCCGATGTAGCAATAACCCAAAGCTATGATTTTTACGGAGTTGACCATTCCCCTGATGGGGCACTAATCGCAACAAGTGATGATAATGGATACTTGCGTGTTTGGAATGCTACTTCGGGAATAAATACCTTATCAATAAATGTCGGAGGTAGCCTCTCGAGTGTTTCATGGTCTGGAGATGGCGCATATATTGGCGTCACTAAAGATGATGATACTGCTAACGTGTATTATGCAAGTAATCTTTCTAGTGTTCACGGATTTATTGACACAGATGTTGGCGGAGGAGATAACACTAGAGATATCGATTTGTCCCCTGATGGCGAGATGGCTGCAATTGCCATTGGCCGCTCGGGTAATGGTGGCACCAGTGGCGTTGTTAGAATGATAAATATGACCGATGGTTCGGTAATCCAGAACCTTAATCCCGGTGGTGAAGACAGGTTTGATTCTGTTGTATTTTCACCATCCGGCGGTCACTTATTGATAGGAAGCAGCGATAATTTTTATGTTGTTGAAACCTCGACTTGGTCTACTGTTAAATCCGATTCCTCACCTAGTGCGGATGTAGATGCAGTAGATTGGTCTCCAGATGGAAAGCACCTTGCAATTTGTGAAGCATGGGACGGGGGCGGTTCGACTATCCGTTTGTTTGCAGCGGGCTCGTGGACCCAGAAATGGAGCAAATCAATCTCCACGTCTTGTCTTTCCACTAGTTTTTCACCAGATGGCACTCAAGTTATTTTCGGAATGAGTTGGTATCAAGCCGATGGGGCTATCTCGCGGATTTATGATGTGTCAACCGGAAATCAGGTCGACCTTTTAGCACAGCCGAGACCTGGTAATTGCCAATCTGGAAGTGGGAATAATTGCGGCCAATCAAATGGTCTATCGTGGTCCCCCGATGGGTCACGGATTGCTCAAGCATTTGGCAGAAATAATGAAGGCTTTTACATCTGGTTTGCAGACTTAGATCCAGATAATGATGGATGGAATACCTCAGACCAAGGAGATGGTCGGACTGATGCTTTCCCAGACGAGGGTACGCAATGGAATGATACTGACAATGATGGATATGGAGACAATCCACTCCCTGCGCACCAAGGTGATGATTGCCCCAGCACCCCTGGAACTAGTTGGCAAGACCGTTTCGGTTGCCCTGATGTGGATAATGATGGATATTCTGATATCGGAGATACATTCCCAAATGATGTTACCCAATGGGCTGATTCTGATGGGGATGGATATGGAGACAATTACATCCACGATCTTCAACCATTTACCGAATGGCATATCAACCAAGAGGGTGATGCATTCCCGCTGAATCCAACTCAGTGGAATGATACTGATGGTGATGGATTTGGTGACAATTACCATGATGCATCTTGGACAGCAATTCGACCGGCTGACGACCCTTCAACACCAGATATGGATGAGAGTTGGCCAGGATGGTTTGATTCTCAAGCAACACAAGTAGATAAATTTCCACTTGATAGATATCAATGGGCGGATACCGATGGGGATTGGATTGGCGATGAGCCTAATACTCCTCGCTCAGATGGTTGTATCAACACATGGGGTAATTCATCAGAAGACCGCCTAGGCTGTCAAGACGATGATGGCGACGGATGGTCGAATCCGACTCCTGATTGGTTAGCTCACCCAGATGGTGATGCCGATGCATTCCCTGACGACCCTACGCAATGGAGAGATAGTGACGGAGATGGGTTTGGAGACAACACCAGCGGTAATGACCCGGACGAATGCCCAGGGGATTATGGAACATCCTCTATTGACAGAGTTGGATGCCCTGACGCCGATGGTGATGGTTGGTCCAACGCTGGCGACCCATTCCCTACCGATGGGACACAATGGGAAGACCAGGATGGTGACAACTACGGTGATAATCCTCTTGGCAACAACCCTGATATTTTCCCTTATGATTCAAGCCAGTGGGCTGATACCGATGGCGACGGTTATGGTGACAGGTGTTTGGCTAATACTGGTGATTGCTTCCCGAACGACCCTACGCAGTGGCACGACTTTGATAATGATGGATTTGGTGACAATTCCGATGCCAATAATGGTGACCAATGCCCTGAATTATACGGTAAATCTACCATTCCAGCAGCACGTGGTTGCCCCGATTCTGACAACGATGGCGTGGTAGACCCATTCGATGCTTTTCCTGAAGATTTCTATCAACAAACCGATAATGATGGTGATGGTTGGGGGGACAATCAAGCTGTTCCAAACGGCGATGATTGTCCTGAAGAGTTCGGCACTAGTACCAACAATTCACGCCAAGGTTGCTTAGATACTGACGGCGATTCGTGGGCCGATGTAGACGATGAATTCCCTGAAGATTCTAAGCAATGGGACGATACTGACCTAGATGGCTGGGGTGATAATTACGGCTGGGAGAATTACACGATAGCTGATGAGCAAGACATTGGCAATTTGATTATAGTTAGAAATCAATGGGGTGATGCATTCCCTACAGACCCAAGCCAATGGTCCGATACCGATGGTGATGGATTTGGAGATAACAATACTGGCCTCAGGCCCGACGCATTCCCCGTTCGTGTTACTCAATGGGCAGATACCGATGGAGATGGATATGGAGATAACCGTGCACTTGGGTCCTGGCAACCTGACGAGTGTAATTTGAAATCTGGTAAATCTTATATCGATTATTTCGGTTGTACCGATTCTGATGAGGATGGAGTTTCGGATCAAGGCGACCCTTGCCCATATGATGCTTCAATCAGTCAGGGGCTAAAAAGCCAAGTTACTTGCGCATCCTTTGGTGATGCAGACGGTGATGGCATTCCTGACGAATATGATACGGACTACAAGTCGGTAGGCGATGACGGATTCGCTATTGGGGGGGATGTATTGGTACTAATTGGATTGGCTATATTCTTGATGGCGGTTATTTCTGTAGCAATGATTGCAAAGCAAGCAGGTAGGCGCAAGGCAGCCTACAGTCGTGCTGAAGAAATGAAAGTCTCAGCAATGTTCCAAGAGGAAGAATCTCGAAAGCAAGAGTGGATTGACCACTATGTTAGTCAAGGTGATACTGCTAAAGCGATGGAACTTGGATGGACACCGCCCGCTGCAGTACCTCAATGGCAGCAGCATCAGATTCAACAGGAACAGGAACAGCAAGAAGCAGTACCTACAATGTTCAGTCTTGATAATTTGGATTAGGACTTCTGTGCCCTTTCTCTACGTGCACTTTCTGCTAAACTATCGTCGAATGCTAGGAATTCTAATGAGTTCCATTTTTCTCTATCATCCAGTGCATTTAATGCCTCATTATTTGACAGTAATTCTTCAATAGTAATGAAACTAGGATTTTGACCATTCAAAAGTTTGTATTGATGCCCCGGCAATACTATCCAGTCGGGGGGCAGTGTTGTCAAATAATCTCTGAGATAAATCAGTGAATTTCTCTGTGCATCGATATCCCCTCCAAAAAGATCTGTGCGCCCACATCTTCCTAAGAACATACAATCCCCACTAACAACAACTCCTTCGCCGATAAATGTCATGTGGCCGGGAGTGTGCCCTGGGGTGCAATGTGCTTCTATTTCTAACACTCCAATTTTCTGTTTAACAAAAGAATTTGCAACATTGCTCCACTCGTGATTTGAAGGCCCGCTCCACCCCCTAAGTGACTCGTCATGATGCACCCAAACCTGCTTGTGTTCTAGCCCTTCCACGCCTTTAGAATGGTCCCAATGTGAATGTGTTAGCCACACTTGTTCCAACTCCCAACCATTGGTTGAACAAACATCTAGCCAGTAGTGAGAAAAGAATGGGTCAATAATGACTGCTTTTCTGGTTTCTTTACAAACTAACAAATGGTTAAGATTGTCCCAATCGCCCAATTGAGCCTGTAAAACAAGCATTTTCGGGGTTTCTAGTATGCATTCTGCCATCTGCGCTCACCAATTCCATGAACCGCATCACTTCTAAGTGATGACATCCATGGTTTACCATGGGCAGAGAGCGTATGCTGGCAATGTTACTAGCCGGCCTGCTGGTTGCTATGGTACCATCTGCGTTTGCTGACCCCTCAGATGTAACTCTCGATGCGAGCCTCATAGAGGCTCCAGAGAAAGGATGGTATGCAGCGGGGGAAATTGTTGAAATCTCTGCAATTTTATCAAATGGTGGGGACTCGGTAAGTATCGACGTCGACCCGTCTTGTAATGAAGTACTCAAGATTTGGAGTAATGGTTTGATTATCGTTGACGGCTCCGAAAGTTGTCTAGGCCAAAGCCGGGGTCTAGACCTCGATGCTGCATCAGCAGTAACTCTAGATTCACTTTACTGGGATTTAACCGATTCAAATGGTCAATTGGTTCCCTCAGGGGATTATACAATCGAATACTTCATTGCCGGAGAAGAATTATCTTCTATGGTAAATGTACACGTTCAGACGCCCGTGGTGGCGCCGGAAGGTCTTGATTTGGAACTTGTAGTGACCGCACGAGATGGAATACATGCCGAAGCAAGCCCTAGCATCATTACCGTTAGACTTCATAACAACTTGAATGAAGAAATGGCACTAGACTTTGGCGATTGTAAATTAGTGGTTAATTCTCGATTGATTGAATCGTGTGGCCCAAATAGCCTATCGGCCAATGAGGTCGTCACAATAGCGCAAATTTCAGTAATGCTAGAAACCGGGGAGAATACGATTTCTGCGTCTTTGGGTGATGGTGTTCTCTCCAAGGAATTTATTCTAAATGCCGTAGATGATTTAGACCAAGCTGTAAGTGTTGGTAATCTTGAAGATTTTACCCTCAGTATTGTATTGGAAGATGATTCATTTTTCGGAGGACTTGATCTATTTGAATCAGATATCAGTCTTTCAAACCAGGGAGAAGCTGACATCTCTCTTGATTTTACTACATCGTGCCGGGGTGAAATTTGGATTGTGAACTCGGCGGGTGAAGTTGTTATGGACTCTCGAACACAAAAAGATTGTACTGAACTTGAAGTGCAAAATCTGATTTCGCCTGGTGGAGAAAGAAGTTTTTCACAACCAAGTTGGGCATTTATTGGACCGGATGGCTGCACGGTGGCCCCTGGTAACTTGATGGTGGTAATGGAAATTCCCGAACATGATTTGTTCGAAACAACCTCCATCAGTTTAAGCCGTGGAAGTTCTTCTAATTGTGAAAGCGAAACGATGCAGATAACTGCTGAACTCTCGGGTGAAGAGATACTTGTTGTAAATCCGCAGATTGTTAGTACTGTTGAAGATGAAATTACTTGGCTATCCGCCTGTGGATTGGAAACTAAATTAGTTGGCCCCGATGGGGAAATTGAAATGATACTATCGCAATGCGATGATGAAAATATTACAAAGCGCTTTACAACTCTTACTTTGAACGCATTAGAATTCGATATGATAGATTTAGAAGAGGGCGAATATTCACTTTACTTTGTAAGTATTAGTGACCCCTTAGTACAATCTTTGATGGTTTTTGATTGGCCAATCGATGTTGATGAAGAAATTATTTCCAACGGTGATTCCGAAGGCGATGACGGGGCTATTGTATCACGTGTAGTAGAGGGAACATGGAGTTCTACTAATACTGAAGAAGGAACATGCTGGCTACTTAATTCTCCTGAAGAGGGGATAATTACTCTAGCTAGCGCCCCAGGATTAGTATCATGGTTCCCTGAAATCGGGGCTACTGGAGAATACCTAGTTCACGAATCTGAAGCGGCGCCACAATGTTCAGATTTCGTAGCAACAGCAATTGTTGTTGAAGAAGTGTATAATCAAGAATCTGGACTCGCTTCTGAAGAGACTCAGCAAGATTCCAATGCACCACCTGCAATCGAGGCTCAAGAGAATGAAATCAGCCCCGTGGTAGTAACTGTGGGAGTGGTTGTTGCAAGTGGGGGTCTCATCTCCCTATTGGTTGGATTAATTGCAACTAATGAGAGTTGGAGAATCCCTACTACCAGTGCTGGATTGTGGCTCCTTGGCCTTGTAGGCCGCACTAGTGAAACTAGTGATGGCAGATACCAAAGGGGTCGTTTAATGGGTTATTTGACTGCAAACCCTGGTTGTCATTTCCGTGCATTAATGGCTGCCCTTGAAATGTCAAATGGCCAGATTACACACCACCTAAAGGTACTAGAAGAGGATGGAGGAATTTGGAGAAGGCCTGATGGACGTCTTGTTAGATTCTATCCTTTCACTTCCAATCTCCATCCAGGAATTATCGAAGGCGAGTTACCTTTGCCTCCGCTATCACCTGACCCAAATAGTCTGCAAGGCAAGATATTGCGCCTGCTTGACAACGATGGTAACATGAAGAAATATCCTACTCAATCTGAACTAGCACACCGATTGGATAGATCTCAACAATTAGTCAGCCACCATCTTCGAACTCTACAAAAATTCGGACTTGTTGAGAAACGCAAGAATGGCGTGCGAAACAGATACAGTCTGACTCGAGAGGCAGTGTTCCTCCTCGATACTACTGAAGTGTGATTTCGCAGATGGATTCAAGGCCATTGTATTGCTCGACAGTTCGCCCCGTAGGGGCGAGGAGGGGCTTCAATGTCGGAATATATTCCACAATTAACTGAAGAATCTTGGCAAAAGGCTTGGGATGATGCGAATATTTTCCACGCTAAATTACAAGAAGGGAACCCTACTTTTTACTGTCTTGAAATGTATCCTTACCCTTCGGGTAAGATGCATATGGGTCATGTTCGAAACTATTCTATTGGAGACGCAGTGGCCCGGTATAAGCGCCTAATGGGCTTTGATGTATTGTACCCTATGGGGTTTGATTCTTTTGGGATGCCTGCCGAAAATGCAGCGATTGCAGAAGGTGGCCACCCCCATGATATCACTGAAAGAAATATGGCATCTATCACTCAACAAATCAAGCGAATGGGGTTTTCTTATGATTGGCGTAGACTTGTGAAAAGTCATGACCCGCAATATTATCGCTGGAATCAATGGTTTTTCTTGAAGTTTGTAGAAAGTGGGTTGGCTTATCGGAAATATGCACCAGTAAATTGGTGTAACTCTTGCAATACAGTACTTGCAAACGAGCAGGTAAAGGCAGGCCGATGTTGGAGATGTAATGGCCCTGTTATCCAAAAAGAAATGAGTCAATGGTTCCTTGATATTACTAAATATGCTCAAGAATTACTTGATGGATTGGAAACTATCGATTTCCCTGAAAACGTCAAAGCGCTGCAACAGGATTGGATAGGTCGCTCTGAAGGTGCGGAAATTGAATTTGGCGTTGAAGGTCGGGATGACAAATTTAGCGTATTCACAACTAGGCCAGATACACTTTTTGGCGTAACTTTCGTTACGCTTGCTCCAGAACATGAATTGGCGCATAGCTTGGTAGAAGGCACCGAATACGAACATGACTGGAAGTTACTGCACGATGAAGTTGTAGCTATGAGTGAATTTGACCGTATCAAAAATATGGGTAAGAAAAAGGGAGTGCCAACTGGGTCTTTCGCTATTCATCCCCTAACTGGGGAGTGCGTTCCAATTTGGATTGGTAACTTCATAATAGCCTCATATGGAACAGGTGCGGTAATGGCTGTTCCTGGACATGATGAACGTGATTTTGAATTTGCAAATAAGTATGATCTCCCAATCAAACGCGTTTTGATGATGACTGAGCAAGGTAGTGCAGATGATGCTCTTGAAGCAGCCGAATGTGGACTTGGGTGGATGGTTAACTCTGGCATCGCTGGCTTTGATGGACTGTATGGTTCTGAAGCTAAAGCGGCTGTTTGTGATACCCTTGAAAAGATGGGTACGGGCAATGGCACAATTAATTGGAAGATTAGACCGTGGCTAATTAGTCGACAAAGATACTGGGGCACTCCGATACCAATCATTCATTGTGAGGCATGTGGGGCAGTTCCTGTTCCTGTAGAACAACTTCCAGTTGAATTACCTCGGGACGTTGTGTTCGATGGTAAAGGCAATCCTTTGGAATCTAGTTCTACTTTCTGTGATGTCGATTGCCCAACATGTGGTAATCCTGCAAGAAGAGAAACCGACACAATGGATACCTTCGTGGATTCTTCTTGGTATTTCTTACGATATACAGATTCTATGCAAAACGAAACTTGTTTCAATCCAAGTGTTGCAAATCATTGGATGAATGTTGATTTCTATTGTGGCGGTATTGAACACGCACAAATGCACCTTATCTATGCCAGGTTCTGGACAAAGGCCCTACGGGATATGGGTCTTCACGATATTGACGAACCTTTCAACGAACTATTGTGCCAGGGTATGGTAAACAAAACTGCACCTTGGTGCGATTCTTGTGCAATTACACTCAATGTTTCACATTCAGGCAATAATTGTCCACAATGTGATTCTGAATTGGGTGAAAGAAGCGCTAAGATGAGTAAGAGTCTTGGCAATACGGTCTCGCCAGAAGATATGATTGAGAAATATGGTGCTGACACTGTAAGGTTGTTCATTCTCTTCGCTGCAAACCCTACTGCTGGAATGGATTGGTCGGATTCAGCCCTAGAGGCCAATTACCGACAAATGGTTCAATTGTATAGCATGCCTGAAATTATCCTATCATGGAATGGAGATTCTAGCGATATTGACTTGTGGATGAGGGCTCGTCTAAAGCAGAGATGCATCCAGTGGCAAGATTCGATGGATAGTTATGACCTGCGTGGAGCGGTTGATGCTAGCCATTTTGATTTGATCAAAGATATCAATTGGTATCGTAGGCGTGGGGGAGAAAACCCCGGGGTCGGCCGGGAAATTCTAGAAGTTTGGACACATATGATTTCAATTGCCACCCCACATATCGCTGAAGATTGGTGGAAAATACTTGGACATAGTGACCTAGTTGCAGGTAGAGTTTTCGATACACCTGGTGATTTAGGGGTAGAAGAATTGGCAGCACTTGATGCAGAATCCTATCTTCGTGCTTTCCTTGAACAGGCTAGAAAGGTTGCAAAGGTTGCTTCTAAACACATTGGAGGTAATCCTAGCAATGCTATTGTGCATATATCTCGTCCATGGAGAAGAGAACTAGCACAGGCTGCGATTTCACATCTAGAATCTGGGGAGAATGTCAAGACATTTGCTGCCTCATTGGCAACTCTTCCGTTTGCTCAAGGAGAAATGCGTGGCGAAGTCATGGGCTTCTGGGGCAAGAGAATGTTGCCTCAAATATTCAAATGGTCGGATGATGAAAAGCGAATGATTGTCGGTTCACTCGACGAGGGTGCTATCATCAGCGCCGCCTCGGGATTCATCTGCAGAGAGTTGGGAATCTCCAGCATCGACATCGAGACTGGCGATATCGACATCGGTAGAAGTGGCACTGCTATCCCCTTGGCCCCTTCCGTCATTTACAGCTAATTCTGGATTTACATTTGGAATAACCTTAGCCGGAAGTGGTGGTTGCGGAAGTGGTGGTTGCGGCTTTAATGTAACAATTAGTGCAATTACAACCAATACTCCTGCTATTGCAAATAGTATCCATGTTAGAGAAGAAGAGGATCCAGTATCTGTTCCCGATTGTGATTTATCGTCATTATCGTCAACCTGGAGCTCGACAGGACAGCCTGTTGATGTGACTCTTTCTCCGAGTGGCGATGCTGGACACAGGTCATTGAGATTGTGGACGCCGTCATCATCATCATCTAATTGAATGCCAGAACATCCGTTTGCATCTACTTCCATTCCCGGAGAAGTGTACATACAATCATCAGAAGTATCTGCCACGCCATCATTGTCATCATCTGTATCTTCAGTAGAATCAATGCATCCATCTTGGTCGATATCCATTCCGGACCCTGGCAGTCCCACATATCCGCGTGGGCAGAGGTCTAGAGAATCTGAAACTCCATCCGAATCATCATCACCATCCTCTCTATCATCATGGCAGCCATCAGCATCATGGTCGAAACTACTGTTCCAATTAATTTCCCCAGTGGGACAATCGTCAGATAAATCCAGAACATTATCTCCGTCATCATCTGCATCTCTATCTGCATCTCGGCAGCCGTCTTGGTCATGATCTACAGAGTGATTGCTCTCCCAAGTAAAGTCGTCTCTAACACAATTATCCATACTATCGTTTATTCCATCGCCATCGGTATCGGTCTCGCAAGCATCTCCAATTCCATCACCATCTAAATCCGCTTGGTCGTCATCGATTGCCGGGCACTTGTCTAATTGGTCTACGAAGCCGTCACCATCGGTATCTACGTCTTCACAACCATCTTGGTTTTCGTCATTCTCAATTGTTGACATCCAGCCAACTGGCCCTTCGGGGCATACATCGTTATGGTCGAAAACTCCGTCTTCGTCATCGTCAAAATCCTCAGTTGCGTCTCGGCATCCGTCGCTATCATGATCGGTATTAGGTGCTGAATTCCATCCGGTTTCCCCTGGGGTGCAATCGTCCCAGTCATCGCCAACTCCATCGCCGTCATCATCGTCATCACAAGCATCACCATACAAATCTCCATCTGTATCTTGTTGGTCTGGGTTTGCAGCCCTTGGGCAATTATCTGAACCATCTACCAAACCATCTGAATCATGATCTCTTTCATAACTCCAAAGTGCGATATCGTCTCCTCCTTGTGCAGTAAGAGTAAAATTGGACATCTGGGCACTGTTTTGTATATGCATTCCTACAATTGGAGATTCACCCTCTCCAAGTTGGATTGAACGAGCTGTATCATCTCCTGAACCTCCTGCAGAAACAGCCCACGACCAGTCTCTGTTGGAATCTATCTGCCCAATGAAAACATCTCTTTTGTCTCCATTTGAATCCCGATCTGTCAAATTGTCTAAGCCTAAACTAAACGCTGAGGTATAGGTCCCTACAACTAAGGCGTTATCTCGTGAATCGATAATAATTGATTCTATACTCTCCCAGCCCCCGCCCCCGGAATTGGTAACGTCTTCCCAGGCTCCGTTAGTAGTGAGTGTTGCATGGAATATATCCCACCAACCATTAGAGGTTACATTGATGAAACCAAAATTTGCTGTGTCTTCAAATTGGCCAACAATATGGATTTTCCCCGTGCTATCTATTGCACAATCGTTGGACCAATCATCGCCAGTACTTCCTGCAAAATTAATCCATGTAAAATTACCATCGACATCTAATTGTGCTACAAATATATCTGCCTCGCCAACCGAATTATGCTCTTCCATAAACAGGATTGTGCCTACAAATGTACCTGTAACATGCAGGTATCCTTCTGCTGAATAGCACATCCCACCAAATGGCTCAATCCCATCCGGACTTGATATCCCATTAACCCAGATTAAATTGCCATTTTCATCATAATGTAGTATTCCTAGGCTCAATCCGGCATCTCCCGGTATGATTTTATCTCCGATTTCAATCATTCCTCGGTGCAAAATTCCTACTGAAATTCCCCCGTTGGGACTTACTGAAACATCTAATGCAGATAGGTCATTTTCATTAGAAATAGTTCTAACCCAAATTGGGTTTAACGTATCATTGATGTAAGAAAAGCGGCCAATGAAAGCATCGCCTTCGTGCCCATCATCTCCTTTTGCCAAGGTTTGAGTACCATCAATAGAGATGTTACAAGCTTCGCCAGCAGTACCTAAACAGAAGTGTCCTGCGAGAATAATATCCCCTGAGGTGTGTAATGCAATTGCCGTAACGCCGTCATCTCCTGTGCTTCCAAAACCAAAACTCGACGTCCAATTGCCTTCAGAATTCATTCTAGCAACGAATATGTCGCCGTCTCCGGGGCCATCTTCTGCGCCAAGTCCATCCTCACCAATCAGTATTTGCGTGGTAAATTGACCTGCTACGATTATACTATTGTCATCTAATACAACGTGGCCACCAAGAATCTCATCTTCGAATCCCCCTGCAGATTGTGCCCACCCCAAGGGTTGTCCCTCTTCGCCATCTGCTAAAACAAATGGAATAAGCAAAATAGATACTAAAGCCATTACTAACAATCGACGCATGGCTTGCCATCACCATCACTCACTTGAAATGATGCATCTATCGTCCGCAATATCAATCATATACCAATAATTGGCCACCTTTATGGGCAAGTCTTTCACTCATACCGCTAGGCGAGAACTTCCTGTTGAGGTCGTGAAGAAAGCCTTGATTTCATTTAGAAACCCCAGTAGTTGGCCCGATTGGAACAGTGGGGTCAAAAGTATGCTTGCAACCAATGCAGAGACGTTGGATGAAGATGACCACCTCGCTGTTCATCAAATTATCAAAGGTGCTTTGATAGAGATCAGGTGGCTTGTTAGTTCTATCAAAGAAGGAGATGGGTTCTGTGAAATCGAGTTGATGAGTAAGGGCCAAAGTAGAAACGAGCGCCCAATCGGCAGTGGTTTGAAAAAATTCAAGGTTTGTATCACGTTTCTCGCACAGGTAGATGGGGGCATTGAAATTCACTCGAGTTGTGAAGTTTCAATGTTTATGTCCCTCTTTGCTAATCGAATTAATGCATTTATGAAAAAACAGTGTCAGCAATTACTGAGTGACCTGTCTTCTCTGAAATGAGCCGGTGTATCTATGGAGCGGGGGCGGACAGCCCAAGGTATGGCGGATGGGGATAAGCGCAACAAGCCCCGTCGAAGCGGGAAAGATTCTTCAAAGCCACGTCGTTACGGGGGGACATCGAAAGCCACGCTTCTAGAACGCCATGCTGAATTTGATGCAGCGGCAAAATTATCCGCTAAATCTCGATTCGATGTTAGTCCAAGACCTATTGGAATTCCAAAAGACACCAGCGAGCCCAGACTTTTTTCGTTCGAATGGCCGAATAAACCAGTGGCGCTGAAAACCGAGTCTTCACTCGCATCAAAGGTTGTCAGGAAGGGTGAATTTGGTTGGTTACCCGATGACAGAGTTGCTGAAATTGGAACTATGGTTGACAATCTCGATATGACATTAGATCAGGCTCTTTCGCTACGAAGCGCCCTTCTACAACAGAAAACGGTTTATTCACATGGGAAATTGCAGTCCCGAGGAAAGGCCTTAGTACGATTATACAGAGAGGGAATGGGCATTGTTGATTTGTCAAAACGATTTGATTTCCCACCGATGAATATTTTCAGAGTAGTCCTGAAAGAAATGGGTTGGTCCAAGTCTAGAATCAAGGAAACATTGCGCTCACCATCGAAGTTCAAAGAGAGGGAGAGGAACGAGTTCGAAGCGGCTGAAGCCGCAGACAGGGTCAGCAATGTCGACCAATCTGAGACCCACGTTAGAGCGGATTTGTTTGAAGAGATTCTTGCTGATTGGTTTGAGGACCAGGGAGTTCGTATTCGCCGGCAACCTGAGATGGTGAAGGAGCAAACGGCAGAGCATGGACGACCAATCAATACACCTGATTTACTATTCCTAGACCATGTAGAGATTAATGGCGAGCCCGTTGCTTGGATTGATGCTAAACACTTCTATGGTTCTGACGTTGATTTCCAAAGAAAGAAGATTACAAAACAAGCAAATAGATATGTTGATTCTTGGGGCCAGGGAGCGCTCGTTTTCCGTCATGGGTTCTGTGCGAATGTTCACATTCCAGGCACGGTATTACTCGATTGTGGCCCATTGGACTTATCGGCATTAAATCGAATTACTGAAGAGTAGTTTCTCGGACTCCTAAGCCGACGCTTCTCAATCGGGATGCTAGTTCGTCACAATCGGGGTTTTCACCTAATCTCTTTGGCACTACTATCAATGAAGTTCCCAGCATGCATAGATGGCAACTCATCGAATCGTCCGCTTGTTCCAATACAGCATGGAGTAATTTTGCACGTTCTGGCTCTTCTAATAAGCCAGATTCTAAAGCAAATTGGTCTGCTTCTTCAAGAAGCATCTCCCAGATATTATGATTCCATTCATGCTCTTTTAATCGGTCCACCGCCGATTCCCCAGCTTTGGTTATTTTCGCTTTCCAAGCCGGGTCATCGATGTAATTTGAGGTATGCTTGCCTCCATCGGGGTCCCAAACCAATAGTGCGGGACAATTCACATCAAACCCAAATGCTTTCCCTGGGAATGGAGGGCTTCCCGGAGTGACTCGTAATTCGCATCCACCGGCCCATAATCCTAAGACGTCCCCTAGGCCACTCGAATGCTTCCTTTCCAGACGGTGAGCCAGACGTGCTAATTGGCCCTCGTCTCCACAATCGAAAACATCGCCTAGTGCCAAACTTGCGGCAAGTAAACCCGCCCCAGACATTCCAAATCCTTGGCAAACGGGTAGTTCCAGATTTACTTTGATTTCAACAAATGATTCCACGTTGAAAACATCACGGAATGAATCTAACAAATCAGAATACAAGTGAACCCCTTCTGGAAATAGGTGCCCTTCCATCGATGTGATTGAGATTTTGTCAGGACCCTTATCAATTATTTTGACTGTCGCTTCCACGCCGTCTTCTAGACAAAACCCAGCTCCGCGGGAGCCTTGGTTACGGGCAAGTAGTGACTTGGAATGAATCGAAAAAAGGAGAGTTACATGACCCCCAACTTGGACTGTAGTCTCATCCATGATGCTACGCTAGAGTACATAGACCATCATGCTTCTCCAAAAAAGTGGAGGAGGCTTTGGTATAATCAAGCCAGAGCGATGTCAACTTCACCAGTAATATTCTCGAAGCGGGAAACGAGTTCACCGCATGCTTGATTGAATACTTCTTCTGGTGTAAGAGCGCCGTCTGATTCGAATGAGAAGATGTATTCCCCATCCATATCTTCCATTGTGATTGCATTATCGAATGCTTCGTCACGGCCAGTACCATGCCCAACTTGGTGTAGTGCGCGTTCAAGGTCTAGTACTGAGTCTACATCAGTACATTCCTTGTTTGTGAATAACTTTGAAGTGATTGCACGACCTGACTTTGAAGTCAAATTTAGATCGAATAATGTGTTTGCCTTCTTTGGCTTGTTAAGAGTAGCCTTCTGGCGTGGTTGGAATGTGACTGCTGCTGCAGGGCACCACTTTGCGTGATCTCGACCACGGCCAAGTGCTGCATATGCATACAACTCAAGATACTGCCCGCTTGAAAGAATAGTCAATGGAATACGTGCATGCTCTTCTTTAATCTGCAGTTTCGTTTCTCCTAAAACATTCAAGTCGCCAGCGTAAACTGTCTTGTATAGGTCATCGGAATCAGGTTCTGGTCCACGGATAGATAGGTGGTAGATGATTTGTGACAGAGGGGAACCCCACTGGTCTTCTGGAAGGTTCTCATTGTTAGGGTCGTCTTCTGGGAACTTGAATTCATCAAGGAATGTTGGAACTGGAATCATAGCTAAGCGATGTGCCAAAACCTCATCTGGCAATACGTTGATCGATTCTATGATTCGCCCATTGTCATCTTGAGTGACTCCTTGCTCGAAACGAACTTTTGTAATTGCCATCTTAGGCACGTCTGCAATAATTGTACGGCGTAGGCTGTTTACCTGTGCCGCATTTGTCTTTGACAAAATAATACGTATCTTGTTACCTTTTGGCCAACCTTCAACAATTTTCGCCTTCATTTTAAACACCTCAGAATCTCAGACACGGCGTCCACGACGTCCGCCCTTCTTCTTTGTACCATCGTGAGCAATAGGAGTGACGTCCTCGATACGAGTAACGGTGACTCCTGCACGAGTTAGAGCACGGATTGCAGCTTGGGCGCCTGGCCCTGTGCTGTTTGATTTGTTACCACCAGGTGCACGATACTTGACAATAACTTGAGTGAATTCCCTCTCCTTAAGTTGGTCAGCCATACGTTCTGCTGCACGAGTTGCTGCGAATTGCCCACCTGAATCCTTAGAGGATTTTACTACCTGCCCACCTGAGCAGGTGGCGATAGTTTCTGCACCGGTTAAATCGGTAGCAGTCATTATCATATTGTTGTAACTAGAAAAGATGTTGATGATTGCCTTGCGCATCACTCGTCACCCCCTTCTTTGGTTACTGTGTCTTCAGCCTTAGGCGCTTCAACAGCAGCTTCGTTAACGACTGTAGCATCTTCTTGGGTTGCCTCAGGATCTACTTCTTCTTCTGCATATTCTGCAGATTCACGAACGCCGAGTATTGTTTGGCGGATTACGTGGTTCTCGTCGTTTAGATTAGAACGAGGGTGATAACGAATTAATTCTTCTTCATCGCGAAGTACCGGGTATGATGGAATTGTGACCTTCTGGTCGCCAATACAAATTTGTCCGTGAGTAACTAGTTGGCGAGCCTGCTTCATAGAGCAAGCAAGTCCCTTGTAGTATACTTGAGCCTGTAATCGGCGGTTGAGGATGTCTTCTGCAGAAAGTGACAATATATCGTCCAGAATTGCATCGGTAGCAATAAGTCCCTTTCTGTTAAGAGATGCTAACAGAGCATCTTTTTCACGAGAGTAGTGGCCTTCGGAAGTATCAACACGACCAATCAACTTCATCGCTTGTCCACGAATACGGCGTAGAGCGGACTTTGACTTCCAAATCTCTGTCATGTTCTTTAGACCATGATTAGAACGAATTGCATGCTCTTCTTCGATTCGGTCTGCCTTCCAAGGATGAGGCGGTGTGTCGTACTTAGGGCGAGCGAATTTTGGATGTCCCATATCTCATTCCTCCTATCACTTCTTTCGCTGAACTCCAAGAGTCAGTCCGAAACGGCCGTTGGAGCGACCTCGTTGTCCGCGTACCTTGTGGCCGCCAGCATGGCGTACTCCACGGTAACACTTGATTGAACGAAGACGAGAAATGTCATCTTCGTGAGTGAGTTTTAGTTCCTGCCCAGACAGGTGAAGTTCGTCACCGGTTTGTAGGTCACGTTGACGGTTTAGCATCCACAATGGAACATTTTGAGCGTAGCTCTCAATAGCCTCTCGTAGAGTTTCCTGCTGTGCTGAATCAAGGTGGCCGGCCTTCATGCCGTGATCGAATCCTGTAATGGTGCAAATATTTGCAGCAGTTCGGTCCCCAACACCACGGACTGCGGTTAGTGCAGTACCTAGAGGTTTGAGACCGTCGATATCGGTGTCTGCCATACGAAGCATGTAGGAGAAGTCATCTCCCAATTCCTGATCAGTTGCCATCGAAGTTCACCTGTGAAACGCGTACAACATGCTGTTGAACGGCTTTGCGACAAACCACCCCTATATCAAGACCGCGATTCGACATTCGCGAGACTGCGCCATGAAAGTGAGGTGCCCAAAAACTCTGTTCGCCGTGCTTAGAGCCATCTTAAGAGATTAGGCATAGGAGTAACATCGAATCGCCCGGTTGTTTGGCGACAAAACCAGTGTGGCCTCCCCCCCTAACCGCCAGTTGCCGATCGATGCTCCCCTGAAGCCGCGGCTGGAGTTCTGGGTCGAGCGGGACCCGTAGGGTCAATTTGCCAAATCCATACTCTCTTGCGGCATCTACAAGATGGGAGATTGTATCTTCGGAAAGGTCGCAATGAACAAGTTTGACAATACGTCCTGTAGCCTGAATCAGAAGGGGTTGATTCGGGTCTTTGAAAGTGAAGATATCTAAATGATGTATCTGTGGCCTCCTGCCTTCAGAAATACTCCAGGTCACCTCTTGGCCGGGAAGAACATCGTTGAGGAATTCTGTGGCTAAGCCCGATTCTACTAACGCGGCGTCTAGAATGCTGACATGCTCTCCCTTTCGAGGAGGCCTTCGGTGTGAAGGAAATGGTGATATTCCGCCTTCGACAATTGTGGGCTTGTTCTTGAGAGTTGGAGGTATACGAATAAAACGGCGTTCGTTATTCGGTGAAGATAATTGCCCAAGCCATAGTGACAATCTGTCGATTCTCCCCCGTCCACGGCTAGTCCAAACCCAAGTTTTGCCAATACCTGGCCAATGCTCCTCAACCAGGGTTTCAACTTCTTGTCGCTGTTCGGATATTAATCTCGGAGATAAGTCCAACAGAATCGCTGGACCGCGCTCGCCATGTGAAAGGTGGTCTTTCCAAGCTGCAAAAATTTCAGATAGTGGCGGTGCCATTTCACCTAGGCCATGCGTCCGTGAGTTTCGGGGCCTTGCCGGATCTAGATGTAGCATAGCAATCTTTTGTGATGAGTCTCCCACCGTTCCATCACCAACGCGGATTCTTGAGCCTAATAATGCTGCATCAAAGCCATGTTGCGATACCCGGAGGAAGTTCGAGTTTGCAGCCTTAGCTGTTGCTTCATCTAACTCGATTCCCAAACCCTCTCTGCCCATCATTGCACAATATGCTGCAAGTTGAATGCCACTACCGCAGGCTGGGTCGAGAATGATTCCGTTTGGCAGTTTGCACTTCCTTACCAATTTCGCTCTTTCAACTGCTATTTGCCAAGGAGTAGCAAGGGGTTTTGCTTGTTCGGCATAATGGAATAGCAATCCCTCGGGAGCGGTTGAATCCCTGATAGTTGGACCATCAAGGTCTGCATCAAGTGGATTTAATTCCAAATTATTCACCCGGAAATATCTGAACGTACCAACAAGCTCTCGAAAGTGATACCTGCTGCCTCAAATGCCTCTTTTCCGCCCTCTTCACGATCTAGAATAGTAATGACTGCAACCACTTTACAGGGCGTATCTTCCTCGATGCGCCTAACGGCTTGAATTGCAGAACCGCCGGTCGTGGTCACATCCTCGAGAATGATTACATCACCACCCTCTGCGATTGATGTTCCTTCGATTCCGGGTGGATTGTTTGTCTTGCGGCCCCCTCGCCCTTTCGCTTGTTTTCGGACCATAAAGCCCAGTCTATCGGATGTGTAATCCGTTGCTATAACCAAAGCCGCTAATGGAACTGCACCGAGTTCTAACCCCCCTACAAAATCTGCTCCAATTTCATCACATCTTAGGTTCATCAATTCGCCCACAAGGCGTCCCGCCTCTGGATTCATCATTACTGGCTTCATATCGAAGAACCAACGCGATGTTCTGCCGCTTGCCAAAGTGAAGGCTTCATCGGAGCCCCCGTCAAGGAATGCAAGGTCTCGGACCGTGTCGACTAAACGAGCCCAGCGGGGGTCTTCGCGCAGAGCAGGTGATACCGACATGGACTACACCATCCATTTGAGACGGATGAACCTTTCCTTGAATCAGTGGAGAGTTGAGTGAGAGTCCTTATGAGCCACCGGTGAGAAGCCGTGAGGGGTAGCCATGCTTCAAGAGGGTGCGAAGGATGTCCACGACCCTCTTCTGGGCTTGGATATTGCACGTCTCGAAAAAGAGATGGAGTCATATCATGATTGGTTTGATGAACGAACCGAGGAGGCTTACCAAATCGCCGCTAAAGCTAGAGCGAAAGGCTTTGACCACACATTAGAAGTTGAAATTCCCCGGGCTTCTGATTTAGCAAGTAGGACTGAAAAATTGCTCATTCACCACCTTGAAGGTGTCGAGGTTGCTGAAGATATCAGAATACTACTCGCAGAGTTTGACCGTGAAACAACTTCTATCAAAATGGCAACTATGGTTGCAAAAAGATTCCGTGAAGCCGGATATGATTTACAGAAGAGTATCGATGTTGCACTTCGTGTAGGATTGGCTATTTTGACAGAAGCTGTATTAGTTGCACCCTTAGAGGGAATAAGTGAAGTTAGACTATTATCAAATGTTGATGGCTCCCAATTTCTCTCAATACATTTCGCCGGACCTATTCGTGCTGCGGGAGGGACGGCCCAAGCGCTTGCTGTCCTAATCGCCGATATGGTTCGAAGAGAATTGAATGTTGATGCATACAAACCAACGGATGATGAGGTTGAAAGAGTCAAAGAAGAATTTGGATTATATCGTGGCGGTCTACAATACCGACCCCCTCCTGAGGAAGTTGATACGATTGTCAGGGCGTGCCCTGTAATGATCAATGGAGAATCTACTGAGGATATCGAATGTGCTGGTTACGGCAGGGTTCGAAATATTGACGACGCTCGTATTCGCGGAGGTGTTCTTCTTGTAATTGGGGAAGGGTTGTGCCTTAAAGCGCCAAAGATTCAACGCCACACTGAGCGCCTAAATGTTCCCGGCTGGGAGTTCATATCTATCTTTGCAAATAAGAATAAAGCGAAGGATGAAGGGGTTAATTCCAATGGTTTCAAATCAAGAAAGGTTCCAGCGATTTCGAAATTTATGAAGGACATTATTGCTGGTAGACCTGTTTTCGGTGCCCCTCTTGAGCCGGGTGGTTTCCGTCTTAGATATGGCCGGGCAAGACCGTCGGGGTTGGCCGCTGGATCTTGTAATGCAGCAAGTATGGCTGCAATGGATGATTTCATCACAGTCGGTACACAAATGAAAATCGAAAGACCAGGAAAGGCCTGTGCAATCACTCCTTGTGATATTGCTGAAGGGCCTTGGGCTATATTGAAAGATGGAAGTTTCAGACGATATGATGATGCCGCTTCATTTAGAAAAGATAAGGCCAAAGTAGCATCCATTTGGGATAACGGAGAACTTGTTTTAGGATATGGAGAGTTCATGGAGAATAACAAAAATTTGGTTCCCGCTGGTTACTCTCATGATTGGTGGGCTGCTGATTTAATCGACGCCTTGGATAGTGAACAAGCCGTGGAAGACTTCTGTCGAATTATGCTACTAGATAGAAAATCGATGCCGGAGGGGGTGCCCGGTTCACCGATAAACCAGACGACTGACATGGACGTAAGATTCCATACTAGGCGTAAATGGAGAGACGCTCTAATCGCACTCAATCCCTCATGGAATTCAACTAAAGAAATTGCAATACGGTTCTCGACATCTTTAGTCGGCCCGCATAACCCTTGGTGGCTAGACCTGCCGATTGAATGGGTGCCTGCGTTGTTGAAAATGATTGAGACGTCGACCATCCGAGATGGGAACTTGCGATTCATTGCAGGGGTAAAGGGGTGGGATGCTGAAGAAATGGAGGTGCTTCGTCCTGAAAATGAGGTAGAATTGGACCACGGGGCAATCCCCGGCCCAGATATTCCTGTCGAAGATGGGATTTTTGATTCGCTCGTACCCCATAGTTGGGTGCTTAGAATTCATGGCTTGGTCAAAGGCTCTGCCCTAATGCTGGGACTTGCTCATCATCATGAGGGAGATGACCTCGTGATAACCGAAGGTTGGCAAGCGATGTTAGATGGTCTTGGCTTTTCTTCAACCGGTAAAGCCCCCCTTCGGATTGAAGACGCTGCTGCTGTGTTCAAAGGTAGGATTCAAGACCTCAGAGAGGCAGAAATAATTCTTGCTGATGAAAGAAAACGTAAGAATGAACTGGAGGGAGAGCGGTCGTCGGTCAGAATCGCTGCTGAAACAGGCGCTAGGCAACGTGGTCTTGGAATTGCAGAAACCGACATGATCGGTAAAGAAGCCGCAGATAAATTACCAGACCCAGGACCTGTCAAACCAGAAAAATTCCTCCAATCTCAGATCTTAGAAGATGACCATGCTGTTGATGGTATTATTACTCAAATTAGACAAATCTCACGAATAAGATGGGAGCATTCCGCACCTGTAAGAGTTGGCTGCAGGATGGGGAGACCTGAAAAAAGTGCACCGCGCGAAAAACCTACTGTACATTCCCTATTCCCCTTGGCACTATTTGGTGGAAATCAAAGATTGATGGCCAACGCTGCAGAACAACAAGAATTACGTGTACAGATGGGTGTTAGATTTTGTACAGTCTGTGATAAAAAAACTCCAATGATAACTTGTAATCACCGGAAATTGAATGATTTGGGTGAAGGGCGCCCTGGTGAGACTTGTGGTGGTCGGACCGAATTGAGGGTGTCTGGTGAAAAAGAAAAATCTAGGCGCCGCGGTGAACTTCAAACGGTTAGACTTGACCATCTACTCGAAGATGCTAGGATATCTCTCGGGCTTGATCGTGTGCCGAAACGAATCAAGGGGGTAAAGAAATTGATGAGTAAAAATCAGACCCCTGAACCCATAGAAAAGGGTGTTTTGCGTGCAAAGCATGGCCTCCCTGTATTCAGAGATGGCACTATACGATTCGACATGAGCGATGTACCTGTAACACATTTCACCCCTGATGAGATAGAGGTTGAATGGAATCGTTTGAAACACCTAGGATACACCCATGACTGCTTTGGTGAAGAATTGTGCAGAAGCGACCAGTTACTGGAACTCTTCCCTCAGGATTTCATTCTAGCAAAGAATGGTGCTGAATATTTCATTAGAGCTGCCAAATATATTGATGATTTATTGGTCCGGTTTTATGGCATGGAGCCATTCTATCATGCCGAGACCCCAAGCGATTTAGTGGGCCAATTAATCTGTGCACTCGCACCACACACCTCAGGCGGAGTACTATCTCGGATAATTGGATTTACAAATAGTTCAGGAGGATATGCCCACCCTCTATTTCATGCTTCTAAGCGAAGAAACTGCGATGGTGATGAAGACGCAATCATGTTATTGATGGATGGTTTACTAAATTTCAGTAGAGAGATTTTGCCATCAAACCGTGGAGGTCAAATGGATGCCCCATTGGTTTTAACGACACGGTTGAATCCAACTGAAGTCGATAAAGAAGCTTTGAATGTTGATTCGGGATGGCATTATGAAAGATGGTTCTACGAGGCTACAATCGAGCAGCCTCATCCAAAATCTCTCAGCAAACGCATGGACTTCGTCGAACGGCGCCTCGGCACGGTAGCCGCTGTGAGGGGGCTTGGTTTCACTCACTCGACCAAGGATATGTCTGAAGGCCCACCTTTGTCTGCATACAAAACTCTAGAGACAATGATTGACAAAATGAATGGTCAATTATCCCTGGGTCATAGACTGAGAGCAGTAGATGTTAGAACTGTAGCATCTAGTGTTGTTCGCTCACATTTCCTACCTGATTTGAGAGGTAATCTAGTAGCGTTTACTCGTCAAAAAGTCAGATGTCTTAAATGCGGACATTCGTATCGAAGAATGCCTTTAGCTGCGAAATGCATACAACCGCCCAAACAAAGTGGCAGGGGTATGAGTGCTTTTGGTGTTCGTAAGGCAGAAGGTGAAATGTGTAATGGGAATCTTGCATTAACTGTTACAGAGGGCGCTGTAAGAAAATACATTAAAGTTACAAAGCACGTAATGGAAACATATGGTGTAGATCATTATACCAAACAAAATGTAGAATGGTTGGCTGATAGCGCCGATAGTCTATTCAAAAATGACAAGGCTAAACAGATGAGCCTGGCCGACTTCTTGTGATTATTGTGGCCTAACTGGCTCTTGCCAGATTGCAGAGGGTTTTGCCTCAAATTCTATGATTTCCTCAACAGCAATAGCGTCGGTTCTCTCTAACCTTTTACGGATAAGTGACCTAACAATTGTTTCCCCATAGGCTAGGAGTAAGGTGCCTATTGAAAAGACTAGAAATCCGGGAATTAATGCGTTCTTTAATGGCCATGTATAGAGAGTAGTTGTGACTTCTACACCTTCTTCAATTTCGGTAATTATGATTAGCGTCCCCTCGTCTGAAGACGATGAAAAGGTCATGCAATCATCATTTGTTTTACCTTCCCATGAATACAGAATTTCAGAATCCATCTCTATTTTGATACTAACATTGTAGAGTCCACCGTTAATCGATTCGAAGCAATGGACTAATTCATAATCACTATTGTCACCAACAAATGCGGTAATTTCTGCTTCTCTCTCTTCAGAAAAGTCTGCCCCTGGCCGATTGATCTCTTGGCTTGCATTTTGTTGGGTAACGATGTACCACCCTGAATTTACGACGATTAGTGCAATAATCCATAGGGTATGATTTTTTTTCATGCGCCAACCTCCAATGAAAGCAATCGTAACACTTTACTCATCCACTTCAACTTGATTAATTTTCGTTTTTCATCGGTTACTCCAGACCATGCCCCCACCTCATTGGTTGAAAAGCCGATCAATTCAACTTCTTCGGCCCCTAAAGCGAATGCAATACACACTGCTCTATCGCCGTCAGTAAATCCTCCGGGATTATGCATTCCTTCAATGTCGTTTGGAGTTTGGTGGGTTAGTATCACTTCTTGGTGTTCATCGATAAGCGAAAGTACATTTTTCCAGGCACTAGTATTGTCACCGTGGGCGTGAAGGCATATTGGAATCCCCTTGTTAAGGGCGTTCTCGATATGGGGTGTTCCATCGCCATCACTTACGATTAAGACAACTTTTGAATAATTCTCTAATGCACCGATTGCACCATCTGCTACAATCGTTGGCAATGTCGGAATATAACCAAGGGGTGCCGCTGCCCCTACAACTGTCACCTTGCCTTCTAAAGAAAGGGAATGTGTTGGGTTTTTACAAAATTTCGACAGATTGATTGCGCTTTCAATATCAGACTCGAGGCTCCAACCGAAAAATTTCCGTATCTCATCTTGGATGAGAACCAACTCTTGGTTTACCGGTTGCATCGTCTCAGGCCACCTCTATATCCCACATGAATAAGAGGGTTCAAATGCTTCCCTCGAAAATGGGCTTCTGTGCCCAAGCCGTATGCTATTCCCGACCTTGGAGACGAGGTCACACTTGCAAGATACCCGTTCTTGCCCCAGGCAAGAACTTGGATTGCGGGTATGGCATCGAAACATCAAATTGACATCGATGAGTTACTTGACGGGGCGATGATGGAGAGAGCACGTGTACGTGCAAGATCTCGCTTGGTCGATTCCGTTGACAGCAAAGACGGTGTAGAAGTTGCCTCAGTAGGCGACATACACACCGAAGAAGGCCGGTTGCTCGAGGCCTTTTCATTCTATTATGCACGATTAGTAGTTGGGGCAAGTGAAGATGAAAGGCTGATTTCTAGATGGGCTCAGGCTGAAGCAGAACGAGCACAGCGCATTCTTGAACAGGATGATGCTATTACCATAATTGCTAATACGTATATTTCTGAAATAGAATGTGACAAAAATGGAATCTGGAAAATAGGCCTATCCGATTTTATTGAATTGTGTACTGGAATTACGGGTTCTCGCTGGAGGCTTCCGAACAGTGACATCAAAGACGGCTGGGTAACCCTTCACGACGAAGGTGACAAATATTCGTCTAGAGGGAAGGTTGCTAGGCTATTACGAGAACGAATGAAAGATGATATCAAGATTGATGCTCTTGAAAAGATGGAGAAGATGGATGAAAGTTTGTTGATTCGGCTATCCGAACCAGTTGGGATGATTAGAGGGCTCGTAGCATCACGTACTGCGGAGACTATTGCGCTTATAGGGGCGGGTGAAGAAGACTGGCCGCCTTGTATGCGTAAGGCTGTATCTGAATTAGCAGAGGGGGTGAATGTCAATCATTTTGGCAGAGTATTCCTTGGTTCCATTTCGAGATGTATTGGTTTACCAACCGAGACTACTGTCGATTTCTTCAGAGCTGCTCCTGACTTCAATGAAGGAACAACAACATACCAGGTGAATCACCTCTATGAAAGAGAATATACGCCATCTGGATGTTCTAAATTGAAGGTTAACCACAATTGTGCAGTGCGAACTGGTGATGACAGGTTGTGTGATCAGCCCTGGATGGATCACCCTCTGAAATATATTCGCGCTAAACAGCGTCGACGAAAAAAACAAGCGAGCGTTGAAGTTAATGTTGAAACGCCCAAATCGGGCGATGATTGATGAATAGGGACTGCGTCAGGGACATTGTAGCCGGGGCTGAACAATGACTCGAACTCTCGTACTAACTGTTGACCGAGACAATGATCTCGGGATAAAAACAGCGATACGCGGGCCCGTAGTTGGCCGGAAGCAAGTGCTGACAGCAGCACTAAGGCTTGGTATTGCTGACCCAGAAGAAAGTGATACCAATGCAATATTAGGTGCTCTTCATCAACACGACAATCTTGTAGAATCTAACAGTGAGACCGATGAGGTCGAAATCGCAATCCTTACTGGTGACGAAAAAGTCGGTGTTCGCTCAGATCGGGCGATTGCTGCTCAGTTAGAAGAAGTGGTAACTGAATTCCAACCAGACCAAGCGATTCTAGTAACGGATGGTGCAGAGGACGAGTCTGTCTTACCAATTATCCAAAGTCAAGTACGAATTGACCATGTTCAGAAAATTATTGTTAAGCAATCCAAAGGTATTGAAGGTACATACTACTACATCGTCAAAGCGTTGGAGGACCCAAAATGGCGTGCTAAGATGTTAGTTCCCCTTGGAGCAATCATGGCAATTTTCGGCCTAGGAGTCATGCTCCCCGATACATTAGGTGGAATTGTAATCGGCGCCCTTCCCCTAGTTTTTGGTTTGTTTATCCTATCCAAGGGCCTTGGTCTTGAAGCGACCGTTGGTAGAATCGCTCAAGAGATGAGAGAGAATGCAGATGCCGCTATGTTCTCATCCCTTCTTTGGACTGCAACAGTATTCAGTGCGATTTTTGCTGTTGCCACGGGATATGACAAATTTATCGAACTTGAAGCAGATGCCAATTATTCGGTTTTATGGATAGCAGTGGTGCATTCGGCTCTTGCTTGGATTGTTATCGCCTTCTTGACATCGACTGCTGGTTTTATGTTACTAAGATTACAGAAAGGTTCATTCTCTGGAAGATTGATTGTTTTGGGAGTGTTTGCAATGGTTGTTTATTCATTATTAGATCAAGGATTAGAAATTGCGATTAATGTGTTGACTGGTGGCGATTATGAATTCTCAGTGCAAGGCATTTGGGAAGTAATGTTAGAGCCATTGATGTGGATTGCAATACTGTGGGTAACCACTACTATCGTACGTGCTGTACAAGCAAGGCAAGCCCAAGGCGAACGCTATTGGGGAATTTAATCACGAATTGAATACCGCTTCATGCATGCATTGTGGGCAGATGACCTTGATTGGCCTAACATCTGGGATCCCTAGAGGAGAGGAGCAAGCTGGGCAGATAATCGCTTGGCGTACTTGGGATTGATTGCTTTGACCAGTTTGTGAAGGATTGTATTTCATTCGATATTGATCAGGGTTATCGATATAGTTAGGCCCGGTTTGAATCGGTTGAGCCGGACCTAAATCGACAACGTCCTTGTATGCACCCGGTACAAACTCATCTTCCAATTCAATCGGTGAAGGTGTAGTAACTGGGGCTGAAGCGTTGAATGCTGCTAATTGGGATTCGATTTCTGCTAATCCGACACCATGGGTTCGACTAACTGTGTCCATCTCAAGCATTTGGTCGTATCCTGAAAGGCTAGCCAGGCGGGTTAGTACATCTGCGGGCAGTGCCATAGTAGAGGCTCGGAGACTCTTTCCCATTGAAGGTTCGTTTCGCGCGCATCAACAGGGGAAGTCCCGCTACAATCAGGGAGTTTCTTTCTTGTTATATGCACTAAGGCGTGAGTTTGTGGGCGTTTTAAGGGGTTTTATTTCCTGAATTATGTCATATTATCGCCCCATTTACTTGATGGTTTCAAATAGGTAGAGTGGAGGGCGGGCGAATAGAGAGGGTGTAAAATGCCACAAAGTAAACCGCTAAACCCGGCACGACGAAATGGTGCAAAATCAATTCGCTCGTTGACCTGTGGCCAAGTCATGAGTGTTCCGAATGTTCTCGGCAAAGACGCGTCGGTAGCCGATGCCCTTGACAGGATCACTAAGAGGGATTGGGACCACTTGTTCATCGTAAATTCTGAGCGTGTTCCGATAGGAAGAATACACGCAGTAGATGTTTTGAAATTAATTGCAAGGAAGTCGGTCAATCGGGACATTGCTTGGATGCATGCTATTCCTGCACGACAATTGATTACTCAAAATACTTTCACAATGCGCCAAAATACACCCCTCCTCAAAGCTGCAGCATTAATGCTAACTCATGATTTGAATCAATTGGCTGTAACCGATTCTGAAGGATCTATTGTTGGCTCGGTTTCACCCAGCACTGTGGCAAGACATCTGCCAAGGTTCATTCTCTGAGCAAGTTTCAACAATGGAATCTAGGTCGGTTGGCTATGTCCTCTTCTCCAAGGCTTTGGCCAAACCCCCCCGGTAATTCACCGCTGCCATTACCACCAGGGCCTGTGTTTTTCACTAGCCGGGAAATTAGTAAGATTTCAGCCCCTCAAATGCCAGAGGGTGAAAGTATCGATTTGGCTGGATTGCGTGACTTTATCGGTTCGCACTCTTTTGAAGATGGTACAACGGTTTCAGATGTAATAGATTTAGAAAAACGCAGACCGTTATTGATTGCAGGTGAACTTGCAAACCCATACAGGCTATGTGATATTATGGCGCCAAATATGCCAATAATCCCAGTCAGAATTGAAGGCATTTGTAGAACATGGTCGGATAATTTGGATGATAGGGATGTCAAGCCCGGTATTCATCATGTCACGATTGTACGTTCTCCTGGCTGGTGGGAAAGGACATTCATCACTCTTCTAGAGCCAGCGGATATGAAGAGGGTTGTGCAATGGCTAGATGGCCCTAATCCCAATACTTGGGCCCCAAAACGCTTGGCTGAAGGGGTGATTCGCCTGGAAGATGATTTGGAACTATTACCTCCAGCCTTTGAACAGATATCCTGGGAGGGCATTGCCGAAAGGGTCGAGGTTGACATTCCTAAAGCGAATGGTCCTGCGCTCGATTTATCCACAATAATGGTTCCCATCAATACTAGAACCGGGTGTTATAACAGCAGAGGTAGAGTAAATCGTTGCTATCATTATCCCCAAACAGAGTTCCATGATAAGATGTACAGAAGAGGGTCATCATTCAGATGGTCGGAGATGTTAAATTTCCTTTGAAATGGTCTATTGCATGGGGCCCCAAGGCAATCCCGTTGTGGAATAATATACTATCGAGACCTAATATAACCATGGATGGTCAAGGATCACAGAAAACAGCTAGACTAGAAAGACTGAAATTAGAGATTGTAGAATATGTCACAACCAACCCTGGTTGTTCGGCTGCTGATATTGTGGATTATCTTTCGAATACCCGCCGGATGCGTAACCACGGCTTGACTTCGCGCAAGGTTGGATTCTTTATTCCGCGGTATCTGAAAAACTGCGTGATGTTCACTCTTGACCGCTCTACTGGCAAGAGAGTATACAACGTTGCATGAAAAGGTCAAATCGCTGCAGGTACTGGGATGGGTGATGAGCGGCCCCATGGCAGAAGAACTCTGGCCATCTTTGGATGAATCTCTTGGACGTCAACCTTGTTTCCCTAGTGGCCCCGTTTGGTCAATTCTTCCAACTCTAAAAGGGCAAATTACCGATATGTTAGTCGATGTTGGCTCACGAGAAAGAGACGGAGTCGGTATAGATTCTTCAAAGGGACCCGTCCATATTGATGAAACTGCCCAAATTGAACCTGGCGTGCATATCATCGGACCTTCTTACATTGGCCCTAATGCTGTTATTCGCCATGGCGCCTACATCAGAGAATATTCTTGGATATGTGCTAATGCACTAGTGGGTCATGCAAGTGAAACCAAACATAGCGTACTCTTGCCGGGCGCTAAAGCGCCCCACTTCAATTATGTTGGAGATTCGGTATTGGGGCCCGATGTAAATCTTGGAGCTGGAGTAAAATTATCCAATTTACGAAATGATGGCGGTGAGGTTCACGTCATTCTTAATGGCAAGAGAACCCCTTCGGGTCTGCGAAAATTTGGTGCAATAATTGGAGCGAATTCACAACTCGGATGTAATGCTGTGACAAATCCAGGAGTAGTTCTTGGATTTGGTTGCTTGGTAATGCCAAATACTACAGTTACAGGCATTTACGATTCCGATTCTAAAATTGGGTGATTCGATGCTATTCGGCACCGATGGAATTCG
>Ga0209709_10000675_pt1 | contig 32272 bp, 35 predicted proteins | sample ArcticOcean_MG_C_2_FD_187435 | JGI IMG/M metagenome (GOLD analysis project Ga0209709, IMG submission 187435) | Marine microbial communities from western Arctic Ocean - ArcticOcean_MG_CB4_136 (SPAdes) (version 2) | ecosystem: Environmental > Aquatic > Marine > Oceanic | place: Arctic Ocean... | reverse complement strand
GGTGGAAAAATCCGCCAATCAATGCCTGCTTTGCCGTCGCCTGCCCGGCCGACACTGAAGTCATCAGTTTCACCAATAGCCACTGGACATTCACTAAAAGCTCGCTCAATGATGCCCTAGCCTGTGAGAAGTTAACGGTTATCAATGACTTTGAGGCTGTGGCTCACGGCATAACGGAGTTGGGTGAGTCTGATCTGGTGCAGGTCGGAGGGCAGGCACCTATTCAGAACAAGGCTGTTGGCATTCTTGGTGCAGGGACTGGTCTTGGTGTTGCTGGACTGCTGCCCCATTCGCAGGGTTATCACGTAATTGACACCGAAGGTGGGCATGCCGATTATGCGCCGATCGATGACGTTCAAAGTGCCGTGGTCAATTGTTTACGCGAGCGTTACGGGCGGGTATCTTTAGAGCGCTTACTCTCAGGCAAGGGACTATTAAATATCTACACCGCGCTGTCCACCATCGATGGCGTTAATGTGGTTTACACGACGCCCGCTGAGGTGGTTGCAGGTGCTTTGGATTCAGTGGATACAAAAGCGTTGCAGGCACTGAACATGTTTTGTGAAGGTATGGGTTCAGCGGCGGGTAATTTAGCTTTGACATTTGGCGCCCGGGGCGGAATCTACATCGCTGGCGGCGTTATCCCAAGGTTTCAAGAGTTTTTTATTAACAGTGCTTTTCGTAGCAAGTTTGAAGACAAAGGACGTTTTGTCAGTTACTTACAGCCAATTCCAGTCTATTTAGTTATCCGAAACAACTTGGGACTCTTAGGTGCGGCGAAGATGCTACAACATATTTAAAGGAGTAATAGGTGCGCAATTTATTGGCTGGTAATTCAGTGATTCCGGTGATAACCCTCGACCGAGCGGAGGATGCAGTGCCGTTGGCAGAGGCATTGGTGGCCGGCGGTTTAAAGGTGCTAGAGGTTACGCTGCGAACAGAGGCAGCGGTTGCAGGTATTAAGCAGATCATTAAGCATGTCCCTCAAGCCGTTGTCGGCACAGGTACGGTCTGTACTGGGCAACAGATAAGGTTGTCTGAAGATATTGGGTGCCAGTTTATGATCTCTCCTGGTGCTACCGACCAATTATTGCAGGCCGCAAAACAATCATCAGTCCCATTTCTCCCTGGCGTCTCATCGGTTAGTGAATTGATGCGCGGCTTGGAGTACGGTTATCGGGACTTTAAGTTTTTTCCGGCTGAGGCCGCTGGAGGGGTCTCTGTCTTAAAGGCAATGGCAGGGCCCTTTGGTGATGTTAAGTTCTGTCCTACCGGAGGTATTGGGTTACATAATGTCCGTGACTATCTATCCCTGCCAAATGTCCTCTGTGTTGGAGGCTCTTGGATTGCACTGCCAAAATTGGTTCAGGCGAAAAATTGGGCAGAGATACAACAGTTAGCGCGTGAAGCCGCGTCCTGTGCAACCTAACAATGAAACACCGTATTGATACAAATATCGAGGTTTGAAATGAACAATAATATTGATCTGGTAATATTCGGCGCCCGTGGCGATCTGTCTAAGCGTAAGTTATTTCCTGCGCTCTTTGAGTTGGATAGGGCCGGACTTTTAACCGATAGCGTGCGTATAGCCGGAGTCGCCCGTGAAGAAATCGATAGCGTCGCCTTTATTGAGCAGATGCATAACAGCCTTAAAGACGGCTCGAAAGAAGGTCAATGGGACGAGGCGACATGGCAGCGCTTCAGTCGCCGTCTAAACTATATTAAAGTCGACTTTGCTCAAAAGAAAGAGTTTGCTGCGCTCAAAAACTGGGTAATAGACAAACGTATAGTCATTTATTATCTGGCGACGCCACCCAGTCTCTATGGATCCATATGCAAGCATCTCCACGATTCAGCCAGCGTCAGCGGGACGTCGCGTATTGTGCTCGAAAAACCCATCGGGCATAATTTTACTAGTTCACAAACGGTCAATGACACCGTCGCTCAATATTTTACTGAGCGTAATATTTACCGTATTGATCATTATCTAGGCAAGGAAACTGTGCAAAATTTATTGGCACTGCGCTTTGCCAATCGCATGATTAACTCCCAGTGGGACAATAGCTGTATTGATCATGTGCAGATTACTGTGGCCGAAACTGTGGGTATTGAAGGGCGTTGGTCCTACTATGATAAGGTCGGCCAGTTGCGCGATATGGTCCAGAACCATCTACTGCAATTACTGTGTATGGTCGCTATGGAGCCGCCGAATGCATTACAAGCCGATGAAATTCGGGCAGAAAAAGTCAAGTTGCTGCGGGCGCTCAGCCCAATCACATCGGTCAACGTTACAGAAACTGCGGTTCGCGGCCAATATACTGCTGGCTGGATTGCGGGTACGCCAGTGGTTGGCTACATGGAAGAAGAGGGTAGTGACAGTGAGAGCAGTAATAATGAAACCTATGTCGCCCTGAAAGTTATGATCAATAATTGGCGATGGGCGGGCGTACCTTTCTATTTGCGCACGGGTAAGCGGCTACCCGAAAAGGTGACTCAGGTGGTGATCACATACAAAGACAATCCACACTCATTATTTCCTGATACTGATGGCGAGGCCAATAATCGACTGGTGATAAACCTGCAGCCCAATGAAGGCATTCAGTTAGAAATGGTGTCTAAAAAGCAAAGTCTCAAAGAACGCCTTAGTATTGAGAAGCGTACTTTAAATCTAGATTTCTTTGATTCATCTGGCGACTCTAGAATACCTGATGCCTATGAGCGGCTTTTTTTAGAAGTGATTAAAGGGGACCAGTGGCTGTTTGTAAGTCGTGATGAAATTGAGGCATCCTGGAATTGGTGCGATAAACTACTGTCGGCTTGGAACGATAGAAAGATCGGCTCAAAATCCTATAGTGCAGGATCTTGGGGTCCGTCAAAGGCGGATATGCTTATCGAAAATGACGGTCGTAGCTGGTATGAGGGTTAATCATGGAGCTAGTAGAATTTGAAAACAGCTCGGCACTGGACAGAGCACTGTCAGAAAATGTGGCTAACCTTTTAGCAACAGAGATTGCCGCCTCAGGATCTGCATCGCTAGTTGTTTCGGGTGGTCGCACGCCCATAGGTTTTTTCCATCTTCTCTCTCAGCAGTGTTTAGATTGGAGTCATGTAAGTATTACTCTGGCGGACGAGCGATGGGTGAATGTAGACCATGATGACAGTAATGAAAAGTTGGTCCGTGAGAACCTGCTAATTAATGAGGCTCGTCAGGCGCAGTTTATCGGCTTGAAGAACTGCTCTGAAACGGCCGCTCTGGGTGAGCCTGAAGCGGAGCAGTCTCTGCTGTCTTTTGGGCGCTTTACGGTAGTGATTTTAGGCATGGGTGACGATGGCCATACCGCTTCATTGTTTCCCGGTGCTGCCACATTGGCGCTAGGTTTAGATAGGGATTCTGGCCGGACCTGCATCTCAGTCACGCCAACTGCCGCCGCTCATGAGCGTGTTAGCCTGACTTTGCCGCGGCTATTGGATAGTCAGCAGATCATTCTTCACTTAAGTGGTTCGGGTAAACAGTCGGTGCTTGAGAAGGCTCAGGCCGATACTGATGTCGAGAAGTTGCCTGTGCGCGCTATTCTTAATCAGCAACAGTCGCCCCTATCAATTTACTGGTCCAGTTAGCTTTAGACTCCTGGGTTATGGGCTACTGAATACTCCCTAAGTTGGCCATCCATGGCCAGGGAAGAGTCGGTTTTCCGGCTAGCGAATAACGTCGCCAACTCGAACAATTTTTAATGTGTTAGTGCCGCCATGGACATTAACAAAGTCACCTTTGGTGATGATAACCAGGTCGCCATCAACGACTTCGGCATGCTCGCGCAGTTTTTCTACTGCGCAGTGGTTGACCTCTGAGGGGTCAAGACTGGAAGTATCAAAAGGCACGGGTATGACGCCTTTATAGAGAGCGGTGATTTCGCAGGTTCCGAGCTTTTCCGCCATGGCATAAATCGGCAGTGAAGAGGTAATGCGAGACATCAAAAGTGGTGTAAACCCAGTTTCTGTCATGCAAATAATGGCCTTTACACCTTTCAGATGGTTGGCTACGTACATGGCAGACAGAGCCAAAGACTCGTCGATACGTTCGAAGGTTTCGTCGATTCTATGCTTTGAGCGCTGAGCTAGAGGATGTTTTTCGGCGCCCTCGATCACTCGCGCCATTGCCTTAACCGTTTCTATAGGGTACCTGCCCACCGCTGTTTCGGCACTCAACATTACTGCGTCAGTGCCATCTAGCACTGCATTGGCCACATCAAAGACTTCTGCACGCGTCGGTGTAGGTGCCGTGATCATGGATTCCATCATCTGCGTGGCGGTAATAACGACCTTATTGGCATTGCTGGCTGCTTCAATGAGCTGCTTCTGTACAGCTACCAAATTGGCATCGCCAATCTCAACACCCAGATCACCGCGTGCCACCATAATGCCATCTGAAGCGGCAATAATACCTGGTAGAGATTCATCGGTTATAGCTTCGGCACGCTCGATCTTGGCAATAATATGAGCCGTGCTGTCGGACTGTTTGAGGAGCTCTCTGGTTTCAATAATATCTTCTTTTGATTGTACAAAGGAGATGGCCAGATAATCCGTATGCAACGACGCGGCCGTCTTAATATCGGCTTTGTCTTTCTCTGTCAGCGCCTTGGCTGACAGGCCGCCACCAAATTTATTAACGCCTTTTTTACTCGACAGTACACCACCTTGGACGACATTGCACTGCACCGCATGATCAGTTTTAATACTGACCTGCAAGGTTAGTCGGCCATCGTCTAAAAGTAGAGTACTGTCTTGGTCGATATCTTGGAGCAGTTCCGGAGCGATATAAACCGCGCCCTGATGGCCGCCCTCTATATCAAGCTGGCTATCTAGTGTGAAGATGCTGCCATTGTCGAGATAGATTTTTTGGTCATCAATAAAACTACCGATGCGGATCTTTGGTCCCTGCATGTCGCATAGAATCCCTACCGGCATTTTTAGCGCTCTGCCGATAGTGCGAATAGTCAGCGCGCGCTGGCAATGTTCTTTGGCGCTTCCATGGGAAAAATTAAGACGAAAGATGTTAACGCCGGCCTTAATTAGCTCACGGATGGTTTGATCATCGCTGCTACCGGGCCCTAGTGTCGCTAATATTTTAGTTCTACGCGGCATCTGATAAAGCGTCCGCACCTATCAGAGCAATACTGTTGTCGAGCATACGATTAGAGAAGCCCCATTCGTTGTCATACCAGCCCATCACCTTAACCAGAGAACCATTGACTCGCGTCTGTAATGAGTCGAAGTTGCAGGAGTAGGGAATATGGTTGTAGTCAACAGAGACTAATGGCTTATCGCAGTAACTTAGGATCTGGCTAAGATCGCCTTCGGCGGCCTGCTTGAGCAGGTGGTTGACTTCCTCGACGCTAGTTTCACGACCGGCATTAAAGGTTAGATCCACCAGAGAAACATTAATTGTCGGTACGCGCACTGCGAGGCCATCGAGTCGGCCTTTTAATTCTGGCAAGACATCGCCAATCGCAACCGCGGCACCCGTCTTGGTGGGAATCATTGAATGGGTTGCTGATCGCGCACGGTACACATCAGAATGATAGACATCACTTAGTTGCTGATCGTTGGTATAGGCATGAACTGTTGTCATGTAGCCAGACAGAATCTCCATGGCGTCATGCAGTGGCTTAACCATTGGCGCCAGACAGTTGGTGGTGCAAGAGGCATTGGAAACAATATCGTGAGACTGGGTCAGAATGCTGTCATTGATACCATAAACAACGGTGGCATCTACATTGGCACCAGGTGCGGAGATAAGGACTTTTTTGGCGCCCCCAGCAAGATGCAGGGCTGCTTTTTCGCGACTAGTAAATACACCAGTACATTCACAGACCAAGTCGACACCGAGATTACCCCAAGGAATTTTGGCAGGGTCCCGTTCGCTGAACCATTGAATTTTGTCGCCGTTAATTGTCAGGGAGTTTTCACCGACTTCTACTTGCTGGTTAAAGCGGCCATGAGCCGTATCGAACTGCAGTAGGTGCGCGTTGATCTCTACATTGCCAAGGTCATTGATAGCAATGATCCGAATTTTCCCTTGTAGCTCTGGCCGTTCATAGAGGGCGCGGACAATGTTCCGTCCGATGCGTCCAAAGCCGTTGATAGCAATCTTATACATAATTCAGATTCTGCAATGTAGTAAACTTACGTAAAGTTTAGGCTAATAGTGAGATTTTAACAACAATATACGCACATTAATGCGTAAACATACCTAAATTATGATTTTTTGTATGATTTTTTGTATTGTTTTAAGGGTATTTATGGAGTTTTCGTATAAAAATCCATTTATTAGGGATTTCTAGTGTAAAAAAATCTAAAATGGCAGTAATACGTAAGGAAATAACGAAATATGTCGAGTTTATATGGGAGGCGGGATAAGTATGCATAGCCAAAATCTGATTAATATTATCACTGATGCTCTGCCAAGTCTGAACAAGTCAGAGAGCAAGGTGGCGCAGGTGATTTTATCTGACCCCGATGCTGCGACCAGTTCCAGTATTGCGAGTCTGGCAAAAAAATCGGGTGTTAGTGAGCCCAGCGTCAATCGATTTTGTAAGCGGTTTAACGCGGCTGGATTTCCAGACTTTAAAATTAAGTTAGCCAAGTCTCTGGTTAGCGGTGTTCGCTTTGTGAACCGCAATGTGAATCCAGATGATGACGTTACCGGCTACACGCCCAAGATATTTGATAGCACTATTAATAATCTTGCCTTGGTGCGTGACAGTATTAGCCATAGTCGCATCAATCAGGTGGTAGACAAGCTTATTCAGGCGAGACGAATTTATTTTTTCGGCTTGGGTGCGTCGGGTTCTGTGGCTCGAGATGCGGAAAATAAGTTTTTCCGTTTCAATCTGCCCGTATCATTTCATGACGATGTGCTGATGCAGCGCATGCTGGCATCTACCGGAACCACTGGCGACGTGTTCTTCGTTATATCGCATACTGGGCGTACCAAAGAGGTGGTCGAGGTTGCTGAAATTGCCCGTGCAAATGGCTCTACTGTGATTGGACTAACCGCGCCCGGTTCGCCATTGGCTAATATTAGCACCGTAACTCTCGATGTCGATGTGCCAGAAAATACTGATGAATATATGCCCATGACTTCGCGTATTGTGCACCTAGTGATTCTCGACGTACTCGCAACCGGTGTTACCCTGCGGCGTGGAGCGGAGTTTTTGCCCTATCTAGAGAAGATTAAAAACAGCCTGAAACTTACCCGTTACCCCAAAGAAAGCTGAATGGACACAAGTCTAACTGCTCTCGTTTAATCTTTGACTGGTCTCTAATGTTCTTGGATAAAGTAGTGAAAAACTACTAGACTCCGGAGATTAATTTATTTGCCTCAAAGGGATAGCTATGTCTGAATTTGCAATACACCCAGTTCCTGAGAAATGGAAAGAAAACGCCTGGATAAACAAAGATCGTTATCAGGTGATGTATAGGCAGTCGATCGAAGATCCCGAGAAATTTTGGGCGGAGCAAGCCGGCGAGTTTCTGCGCTGGGAATCGCCGTGGCAGACGGTCTGTGACTATAGCTTCGAAAGGGGTGAGGCAACTTGGTTTGGCGGCGGTAAACTGAATGTTGCGGTCAACTGTATTGATCGACATCTCGACGGGCGCGCTGATCAGACCGCCTTAATCTGGGAAGGCGATGAGCCGACCGATGACAAGAAAATTACCTATCGCGAATTGCATGAGAAGGTCTCGCGCGTGGGTAATGTCCTGCGTGACCGCGGCGTTAAAAAGGGTGATCGGGTTTGCATCTATATGCCCATGATCCCCGAGGCAGCCTATGCCATGCTCGCCTGCGCACGCATTGGTGCGGTGCACTCAGTCGTATTTGGTGGCTTCTCTCCCGAGGCGTTGAAAGATCGTATATTGGATTCTGATTGCCACGTCGTTATTACCGCCGACGAAGGCTATCGCGGCGGGAAAACGGTGCCGCTAAAATCCAATGTTGACAAGGCCTTGATAAATTGTCCAGGCGTCCATACCTGTCTGGTGGTCGAGCGCACTGCGGGCAGTATTGAATGGACCGATAATCGCGACATCTGGTATGAGGCGGCAATTCAGGCGATGTCTGCGGTCTGTGAACCGGAGATAATGGACTCTGAAGACCCGCTTTTTATTCTGTACACCTCGGGCTCCACTGGCAAACCTAAAGGTGTTATGCACACCACCGGCGGTTATCTGTTAATGGCAGCCATGAGTCACAAATATACCTTCGACTACAAAGACGGAGATGTTTACTGGTGCACTGCAGATGTAGGTTGGATTACCGGGCACAGCTATATTCTTTACGGCCCACTTTGCAATGGCGGCATCTCGCTAATGTTTGAGGGTGTGCCCACCTATCCGGATGCGTCGCGTTTTTGGCAGGTGATTGATAAGCATCAGGTCAATCAGTTCTATACCGCTCCTACGGTGGTTCGCGCTCTGATGGGAGCGGGTGACCATTGGGTTAAAAGTACCTCACGCAGCTCATTGAAGCTACTCGGCACGGTAGGGGAGCCGATTAATCCGGAAGCCTGGGAATGGTATTATCAGGTCGTTGGCCAGTCACGTTGTCCGATTGTTGATACCTGGTGGCAAACCGAAACCGGGGCTCATATGCTGACTCCATTGCCGGGCGCCACCGACCTCAAGCCGGGTTCTGCGACTCAGCCCTTTTTTGGCGTAGTGCCCATTTTGCTGGACACTGAAGGTAATGAGATTAGGGGTGCCGGTGAAGGCCTATTGATGATTAAGTCATCATGGCCGAGCCAGATACGAACGGTTTATGGAGATCATCAGCGCTGCATCGAGACTTACTTCAGTGCATATCCAGGCTATTATTTCACCGGTGATGGCGCGCGACGCGATGAAGATGGCTATTACTGGATCACTGGTCGAGTCGATGATGTGTTAAATGTCTCTGGTCACCGCATGGGCACAGCGGAAGTGGAAAGTGCCTTGGTGCTGCATGAGAAGATAGCCGAGGCGGCGGTGGTGGGTTACCCCCACGATATTAAAGGACAGGGTATTTATTGCTACGTGACACCAATGTTTGGTGTTGAGCCAGACGATAATTTGCGTGCGGAATTGATTACACTCTGTGTGTCTGAAATCGGACCGATTGCCAAGCCTGATATTATTCAATGGGCTCCGGGATTACCGAAAACCCGATCAGGAAAGATTATGCGGCGCATATTGCGTAAGGTGGCCGCCAACGAACTCGACAGCTTGGGTGATACGTCTACGCTGGCTGATCCTTCGGTCGTCGATGAACTCATTGAGAATCGGCGCAACCGCTAAGCGTATGAAAATGACACTGATCGCCTGTATTATTATCACCTATGGCGTGCTGTTGACTGTCCCGGGGCAGCATCGCCTTGCCGCCGTTGCGTTCTATCAATCGGCCGATTTCGATGTTATAGCCCATCGTAATGGCCGAGCGTTAATGCCCGGCAATACTTTGGAGGCGGCAATTAATGCTTTAGCTGTTGGCGCAGATGTTTTAGAGCTGGATATACACCTAACGGCTGATGATGTCCTAGTTGTGCGTCACGATGCTGTGGTTGACACCACGACTAACGGGGTAGGCGCCATAGCTCATATGACACTGGACGAGATACAGGCTTATGAGGTTGGATTTCATGAGGTTGACTATCCTTTTCTGGTTGCCGCGCAGGGCATAAAGGTACCTACCCTCGCATCTATCTTTAACCGGCTACCTAAGAGCCGCTATTTGATCGAGTTAAAGCCCACAGATTTGGCTGCCGCAGACCAGTTGTGTAGTTTAGTTGCGGAGCATCGGCTATATGAGCAGGTTATGGTGGCATCGTTTGACTCCACCGTGCTGCGTTATTTTCGTCAGATCTGTCCTCAGGTGCCGACCTCTTTAGGCGAGAGTGAGGCCTATTGGATGGTAATTTTAAGTCGCATCGGACTGGGGCATCTGTACCGTTCTTCGGGTCATTCTGTGCAGCTTCCTCCGACCTATGGCGGTTTCGAAATCCTCACTCCCAGCGTGATTAGGGCAGCCCACGACCAGAATATGCGTGTCGAGGCTTGGACGATTAACGACGATCATACGATGGAAGCGCTTATAGGTAAGGGGGTTGATGGGATAATCACCGATCGCCCAGATGTTCTTAGTCTGTTGGTATCGCCATAGTAGTCGCTCTACATAGCCTGCAGTGCTGTGATCTCAATCTGCGCTAAAACAGCAATCGTTAGCTCGATATCCGTGCACGCCGTTGCCAACTATCATCCGATAGGGGTGCTTTTTATGCCGACTAACTACATTATTATAAGCCTGCCGCAAAAAGTGGCATGAGAGCCCTTCAGAGGGAAGAGGGGATAAATGCATTCTACTCTAGGCATTGCGAACTGCACATATTTGTGGTATACACACGCGATGCCTTGTTGCTAATTGGGAGGATTGATACGGGAGTATTTCGATGTAACTTCGAAATTAATCAAACATTTATGCGTAAAGCGGCGTGAAACAATGGAAACCTACATAGCTCTAAATGCAATAATTGGAAGGTATTGATTAAAGCAGGACATTAATATGAAGCTTGAAATGAGTCGCCAACTAAGTAAGTTAATGCGAGACAAGCACATAAGCCAAAGTGCGCTATCAAGAGCCACTGGTGTCCCGCAGCCGACTATAAACCGGATTCTCAGTGAAGTGACTCGAGAGCCGCGTCGCGATTCGGTGTTACGCATTGCCAACTACTTTGGTGTCACGCCAGAATCTATGTACGCGGTACCGTCTAGTCGTGAGCAAGAGGAGTCAGATTCAGCTAATTCCATCGAAGAACTATTCATCCGTATTGCGGGTCTGAAAAAATTTGACCGAGACCAGCTTTTACGTAAGATATCGGAAAATCTTAAGTAGAATAACTCCGGAGAGTTTACATGACTATTTTCTGGCAGTGATAAGTAACGCACAGAAAAACGCATGCCCATAAAATTTACCTTGTGTTATCCCTCAACCCATGTATAAAACAGCATGGCTATTCCATTAGATAGTAGTATGGACACCACATTCTGGATTACAGTGACCGTTGCCTTCTTGTTTGGGGCAATGTCGCCAGGTCCCAGTTTGGCGGTAATTATTAACCACTCTCTTTCTCAGGGTCGTATTGCAGGCGTCTGTGCGGCGCTGTCTCATGGCGTCGCTATAGGCCTATTTGCCTATGCAACGGCTTCGGGTTTATCGGTGGCTATAGCGGCCAATCCATTTTTATTCGATGCAATTCAGATTTTGGGTAGCGCCTTTTTAGTTTTTCTAGCAATCAGGCTTCTCATGGCCCCGTTAAAAAAAGATGTGGGTATGGTAGTGTCCGGCCCCTCTTCAGTGTGGCACGCGTTAAGAGACGGTTTTTTAATCGCGGTGGTTAATCCCAAAGTTCTCCTTTTCTTTACAGCGCTTTTCAGTCAGATTGTTACTATAGATATTGCGCCTTGGGAGAAAGTTGCTCTAGCGCTCATTGCGGGTGGCGTGGACGCCCTGTGGTTTATGTTGATTGCGGTAGCTCTTAGCCACTCACGGCTGTTGATTAGATTTCAGAAAAGCAGTTGGTTGCTGGACAAGTTGTTTAGTTTAATCCTCTTTGCCATTGCGTCTCGGTTTATTTTAGAGGTTCTCGAGCGTAGCGGGCTACTCTAGACAATAAGCGTCTGCTAGGCATCTATGGCTAAGTAGAGTTAGCTAATAATACCCATGAGCACATGACCCTTTAAAAACAGGCCCTCTTTAATGACATCATTTAAAGCCCTCCATAAACTCGCTGCGGCTTCTCGCGGCGGGGCCGAATTACTTGAAGCTGCTCTCCCCAAGCCCAAGACTCCTGATCAGTTAGCCGCCCAGCCGGATGATCGTTATTTGTCCATGATGGCCCGTTGTGTTTTCCGCGCGGGATTTGTCTGGCGCGTTATCGATAAAAAATGGCCCGGTTTTGAAACTGCGTTTGCCAAATTCAACCCACTAGCTGTTGCCCATTTTAGTGATGAAAAACTTGAGGAGTTAGCCCAGGACACTAGTATTGTACGCAACTTCACCAAGATAGTTTCAGTGCGTAATAACGCGGTTTTGGTGTTAGAAAAACAGCACAGCCACGGCAGTTTTGGGCAGTTTATCGCCCAGTGGCCCGATGATAATATTACCGGGCTGTGGCAGGCGATGAAAAGTGAAGGCGCCCGTCTGGGAGGCAACACCGGGCCGATGATATTGCGTAGCATGGGCAAGGACACTTTTCTATTAACTCAGGATGTATGCGACGCTTTAGTTCATCATGGTTTTATGAAAAAATTTAATCCCACATCCAAACGTGATTTAAAAATTGTCGAGCAGGTGTTCGAAGATTTGCGTTCGGAATCGGGCCGCCCACTTTGCGAGATCAGTCGAATTCTTGCCTGTACAGTGTAGCGCGCGACTCGAACCAATAGCCGCTGGAGTCAATAATCGTCGGATGGGATGCCCTATTAATCGGCGCCAATAGTGGTGAAATAATCTGTATCTACTGACAAACTGATGTTACCATGCCAGCGTTTCCTAAGGGGCGGCCAACGCAAGTTGACCTGAGATGAACCCTTTGAACCTGATCCGGATTATGCCGGCGTAGGAATAGGACTAGCGTATATTTTGCCCTTCACTATCGTCTTTTGCTCCGGGTCTCCTTAACTTTTATTACTGTTACTGAGGCTCTTATGAACAATCCAAAAATTTTTACTCAATCACTCCGATCCCTAATGCCCGCTGGGATTGCACCAGCCATTTTAATCTCAACGGCCGTCTTAATCCCAATAGCTACCTTTGCCAATACCTCTATTGAAGAGGTGATAGTCACCGCGGATTTCCGCGAAGCCAGTCTGCTAGAAACGGCGGCGAGCATTACAGTGTTTGACAGCCAAACCATCGCGCAGCGACAGGCCCAACACCTTGAGCAGCTGATTAATCTAGCGCCTAATGTCAACTTTTCTAGCGGTGCATCACGCGGTCGTTTTCTTCAGATTCGCGGTATTGGTGAGCGCAGTCAGTTTATTGAGCCACTAAATCCCTCAGTTGGAATTCTTGTAGACGGCATTGATTTTACAGGTATTGCCGGTGCGGCAACCACAATGGACATAGCCCAAGTTGAGATTCTGCGTGGCCCACAGGGTACGCTTTATGGTGCCAATGCGCTGGCCGGGCTTATTAATCTACGTTCCAATCAGCCCACCGATATCACCGAGGGCAATCTAGAAGTGTCTCTGGGCGATTACAATACTCACACAGTTTCTGTTGCCATAGGTGGGCCGATTAACGAAAATCTGGGTTACCGTCTAGCCGTGCAACAGCACAGCAGTGATGGCTATATCCGAAATGATCATTTACAGCGTGATGATACAGACAACCTCGATGAATTGAGTCTGCGATCAGTTGTTGATTGGCAGGCCAGTGAAGACTTAGGTCTTAAGCTAACCGTCTTTCATGTCAATGCGGACAATGGCTACGATGCCTTTTCGTTGGACAACACACGAAACACCCTATCTGACACACCAGGTCATGATCGGCATGAGGCGACAGCTTTGGCATTGCAAAGTACCTGGCAGGGCAGCGACAAATTTAACGTGGTCAGCCTGATCAGCGTTGCTGACAACAACCTTGAATACGGTTACGACGAAGACTGGGCATTTGCGGCTATTTGCGCAGACCAGCCCTGCGAGGGGTGGGAGTATAACTCTAATGATAATTATATCCGTGATCGTAAAAATGCCATCGTTGACATTAAACTGGTCTCAGCTAAGTGGGCATCGGTCTTCAATGGCAGCACCGACTGGGTGGTCGGTCTTTATGGGCGTGAACAGGACGAACAGCTAGTGCGTCAGTACACCTATGCCGCCGCAGATTTCACCAGCGACTTTGATACGAGCAATCGAGCCATCTATGGTCAGTTAGATACCCAGCTGTCCTCGGCACTCCGCCTTACCACCGGTGTTCGATTTGAAAACCGCGAAGCCTCCTATAGGGACAGTGATCTGGTGATTCATCAGGTAGATGAAGATATCTGGGGTGGGCGCATAGCATTGCATTATCAGTGGTCTCCAAAGACTATGATTTATGGTTTGATTTCTCGTGGCTACAAGGCGGGTGGTGTTAACAGTAATTCATCGTTGTCTGTTGATGATCGAGAATTTGACAGTGAGCTGATGCTTAATTATGAGCTGGGAGCTAAAGGTCTATTGTTCGATGACAAACTCCAAACACAGATTTCCCTATTTTATCAGGACCGTGATGAGATCCAGTTGAAACAGTCACTGGTTCAATCTCGGGAAGAGAGCAATGCGACCACCTTCGTTGACTATATCGGCAACTCAGCGGCGGGGAGTAACCGAGGTGTTGAGGTTGAATTCAATTGGTTGGCAACGGACACATTGGCGCTATTTGGGAGTGTCGGTCTGTTAGATACCGAATACGATGTTCCTCTGTCCGCAGACCTTGATCATCGTGAACAGGCCCATGCGCCAAGTTATCAATTCGCCTTGGGCGTGACGGCACAGTTGACTGATAGTTTGACGTTAACTGCTGATTTGGAAGGTAAGGACAAATTTTATCTATCATCGAGTCATGACGAACAGGCGCGATCTTACGAATTGATCAATGTCAGCATGGCTTATGTTGCAGGTGATTGGGTACTTTCTATGTGGGGTCGAAACCTGACTGATGAGGCGGTGACCGTGCGCGGCTTTGGCGGTTTTGGTAATGATCCTCGCAAGTTCTATGAGACTGAAGCTTATTACCAGTTGGGTGAGCCTCGGATGCTGGGTGTCAGTGGAACCTACGTATTTTAGCGCTTTCATTTAATTTACAGGAGCAGCAGGATGGACGTCACCATCGATATTAGCATGTACCCTAATCGGGAAGATTTTATCACGCCAATTGACGGCTTTATTGCCAGAATTAATAATTTTGATAATCTAAAAGTGACTACCTTTCCGACCAGTACAGTGATTCAGGGTGAGTACCAGCATGCAATGAAATGCTTACAGGACACTATTGCTGCGTGCTATGAGGAATTTAATATGGCGGCCTATGTGGTTAAAATAATTCCAGGTTACAGGGCGCTATAGGCCATGTTTGATTGGGTGAATCTAGAGACATTGGCGGTAGTGCTATCTATCGCCTATCTTGGTTTGGCCATGAAAGAAAATAGCCTATGTTGGTACTGTGCGTTTTTTAGTACCGCTGTTTATGTATGGATTTTTGGTGATGTTAGCCTCTATATGGAGTCTGGGCTTAACCTGTACTATATGGCTATGGCCATTTATGGCTGGTATCAGTGGCAACATGGAGGCTCTTCTAATCAGGGGGTTTTGATAGCGATCTGGAGTCCAAGAAAGCATCTCATTGCGCTGCTGCTGATATTGCTGGCCACGGCATTGTCGGGTTATTTGCTTGCAGCCAACACCGATGCGAGGCTTCCCTATCTCGATTCATTTACCACCTGGGCAAGTATACTGACCACCATTATGGTCGCCCAGAAGGTACTTGAAAACTGGTTGTACTGGATTGTGATTGATAGCGTTTCGATCTTTTTGTATCTGGATAGAGGGCTGCACCAGACCGCCGCTATGTTTTTGTTATATCTAGTGCTGGCCGCGGCAGGCTATTTTTCCTGGAGGAAAAGTTATCATAGACAGAACTCAGCGACTACTGCACCAGACTCTATCTGACTGGCGTCAATGGGATCTGGGTGCGGCCAAGCCGTTCGAGTCCCAGCCAGAGATTGTCAAAGAGTTACTTGGCGGTAGAACCAATAGTACGTTCCTCGTGGCCGCAGCAGACTGTCTCGCGGTGGTCAGAGTAAATTCTCCGATTAGTGCCAGTCTGGGTATTAATCGGCAGCGTGAACGCCAGCTCTTAAAGCTATTACAGTCCACAGGCGTTGTTCCGAAGACTTACTTTTCGGCTGATGAGGTACTGGTTTCGCAATATATTGCAGGTAGACCAATGCTCGACGACGGCTCCGAAACCGGCCACACCATGCAATTATTGTCTGCGGCGTTGCATAGAGTGCAGGCGGTTAACGTTGATGGGATGGCATGTCGGTGCTACCTAGAATACTGTCGCCAGTATATTGACCAACTCTCTGAGGCTGCGCTGTTGCGGCTGCCGAAAGCGGCAATGGAGGCTGCTGCCGCTGCTGTTGATGAGGGTGATTGGCAGTCGGTTATCTGTCATCATGATTTGGTGCCAGAGAATATCATTATCAATGATCAGGGTGTATTTATCCTCGATTGGGAATATGCTGCTATAGGTCATCCGGGGCTGGATAGCTTGCGTCTGTCTAGTTTGGGCGATGACCGATGTCTGGACGAGGCTGCTAAAACGGAGCCCTTGTTTCAGCTACAGCAGGCGATGGATCAACTTTGGCTGGCAGTACAACAATAACTCTATGAGAAAATATTATGGCTAATTATTACAACGAGTTAACTGCAGAAGAACAGTACGTGATCCTGCAAAAGGGCACAGAGAGGCCCTTTGATGGCGCGTATACTGACAACAAAACTGCGGGCCAGTATGTCTGCCGACAATGTGACGCGGTCCTATATGGTTCAGAGCACAAGTTTGCCTCTAACTGTGGCTGGCCTAGCTTTGATGATGCCGTAGAGGGTGCTGTTAAGCGTGAAATGGATGAGGATGGTCGGCGTGTAGAGATCGTCTGTGCAAACTGCGAGGGGCATCTAGGCCATGTATTTGAGGGCGAGGGGTACACCGCTAAGAATACTCGTCACTGTGTCAATTCTATCTCGATGAAGTTTATCCCCAAGGCATAAAAGGGCGATGACCAATTTTTTTCCTATAACTTTAAAGGCTGCCTAGTCTCTAAAGTTTTTAAACTGAAAAGGCTGGCCTAGTTCCGCTTCACGTATCATAGCCATGACCGCTTGAAGGTCGTCGCGTTTTTTTCCCGTAATCCGTACCTCCTCCCCTTGTATCGCGGCCTGAACTTTGAGCCGCTTGTCCTTGATGAGCTTAACCATTTTTTTACTGATATCCGATGCAATTCCCTGCTTGAAGGTCACGTTGAGCGAAAAGGTTTTGCCGCTGTGCAGAGCCTCATCATTACACTCCACAACCCTAGGGTCGATACTGCGTTTAACCAGCTGAAGTCGGAGAATATCAAGCAGCTGCTGACATTGAAAGTCTGACTCGGCCTTGAGTGTGACAATGTCATTGGCCAAGGTGATGCTGGCATCGACGCCACGAAAATCAAAGCGCGTGGTCAGTTCACGTTTAGTGTTATCGGTGGCATTTAAAATTTCGGCAGTATCGACTTCAGAAACGACATCTAAACTTGGCATGTTAAAACTCACTGTTGGCTAGATATAATGTATTATTTTAAACCAAAGTAAGTGAAGTTATCTGATTAGAGAAGCATTAAATGAATAATTGTTGTGTCTGTGGCAGTCTGCAGACTTTTACGCAGTGCTGCGAGCCCTATATTAATGAGGTAAAAGTCGCTGCAACGCCTGAACAGTTGATGCGTTCACGATATAGTGCCTATGCACTTGGCGGCTGTGGTGACTATCTCCTTAAGACATGGTTTGCGCCTATGGCCAAGGGGTTGACCGCTAAAGAGCTGTCAGAGACTAGCCAGGAATGGCTGGGCCTTAGGGTGGTTGGGTCAGGTTTTTCGGGTAGTGACGGGTGGGTAGAGTTTAGGGCCAGCTATCGGAGAGACGGGCTCTGTGGAGAGCTTCACGAGAAGTCGGCGTTTACCCTAGTCGGATCGCGATGGCTCTATATCGGTGGTGAAATAACGACCGTCAATGGATAAATTTAGGAATATTTTATGAATCTATCGTTACTGGATACAGAGTTAGCCGTTGCTCTTGAGGCATTCCCTGAAATGGATATCTGGGCAGATCTGCCCTTAACGCGCAAAATTTTCGCACAGGTTTATGGGGAGATGGTGACCACTCTTCCGGTCATACAAAATGTTGCCAGTGCCGATTATCAGGTCCCCTGCACTCAGGGGCCCGATGTCGCTGTGCGAGTTTATCGACCGGCCGATCAGGCTAAAACACTGCCTGCCTTATTATGGATACATGGTGGCGGTTACTGTCTTGGCAGTTTGCGTGAAGACGATTATCGTGCTCGCCAGCTAGTAGCGAACCTGGGTGCTGTGGTGGTGTCGGTAGATTATCGGTTGGCCCCAGAGCATCCATTTCCAGCACCCATGGATGACTGTTATGCCGCGTTGCACTGGCTAAGTGAGAACTGTGACCAGTTGCAGGTCGACAAGGATCGCATCGCCATTGGTGGCCTCAGTGCCGGCGCAGGCCTTGCTGCGGGGCTGAGTCTATTGGCCCGAGATAGGGGAGAGATTAAGGTGATCTTCCAGGCGCTTTTATGCCCGATGATTGATAATCGTTGTACTAGCCCCTCCAGTTATAGCGTAACGGATGAGCGTGTGTGGAATAGGGGGTCTAATTTAAAGGGCTGGGATGCCTATTTGGGCACTGAACAGAGTGATCAGGTGCTTCCCAGTATCTATGCGGCGCCCAGTCATGCCGATAAACTAGAAGGCTTGCCGGCTACTTATATAGCGGTGGGAACGGTGGATATGTTTGTTGATGAAGACCGCGACTACGCAGATCGATTGCAAAAGGCAGGGGTGCCAACGCAGTTAGAGTTTTTCCCCGGAGGATTTCATGCGTTTGAGTTCATAGTCCCAGATGCAGAAATCTCTAAGGCTGCTCTAAAGACGCACTATACAGCCATCAGGGCTGGTCTTTTTCCAGTGGGCTGACCATACGACCAAACAGGATTCCGACTTCAAACAAAAGCCACATTGGAACGGCCAGTAATGTCTGAGAAATCACATCGGGAGGGGTGAGTAACATACCCAACACAAAGCATAGGACGAAAACATAGGGGCGCTTCTTGGCCAGAACAGCGGGGTCAACAGCCCCCATCCAAGACAGGATAACGACCGCGATTGGGATTTCAAAGCTCAATCCAAAGGCAAAAAATAGTTTCAGCACGAAATCCAGATAACTACGAATATCGGGCATCACGCTAATACCCTCGGGCGCTATGCTCGTAAAAAAGAGGAACACCAGAGGAAAAACGACATAGTACGCAAAGGCCATGCCGCCATAAAATAAAAGTACACTAGAGATGAACAGTGGTATGACAATTTTCTTTTCCCGCTGATAAAGGCCCGGCGCCAAAAATGCCCAAACTTGATAGAGGATATAGGGCATTGCGGCGAAAATGGATAACACCATGGTCAGCTTAAAGGGCGTTAAAAAAGGCGACGCGACTTCGGTGGCTATCATGGTCGATGAGGCGGGAAGATGTTGACGAATCGGTTCGGAAATGTATAGGTAGAGTTCGTTGCTAAAGGCAAATAGACCCGCGAAGATGACTAGCACTGAGATGACAATACGCAGTGCGCGATCCCTAAATTCAATCAAGTGGTCCATGAAAGGCTGGCTGCTTAAGGATTCTTCTTCAGTCATTTTTAGCTTCTTTAGACGACCCTATACCACCACCAAGTTCCATACTATCCCTTGGTAAAATTGAGTTTACGTCGACTTTTGCTTCGGTAATAACATTGTCGATATCATTTTTGCTGTCGCTGATATCGCGCATGATTTTTTCGTTGTAAAGCTGCCGTCGAATATCATCCATGCCGACTTCATTTTCCAAATCCTTCTGAGCGGTGGAAAACATCTGTTTTATGCGACCAATCCACAGACTAATCGCACGAACGGTTTCGGGCAGCCGCTCAGGCCCAACAACCATTAGGGTAATCACTGCGATAACGACTAACTCAGAGAAACCTATGTCAAACATGGCTTATTCAGCAGTGTCTTTTTTCTCGACTGATGTGTCGGAATCTGCCGACTCCTCTTCCTTGGGGTCGCTGGAAATAGACTCTTTAAAGCCTTTAATGGCACCACCGAGGTCAGAGCCAATGTTACGCAATTTTTTTGTACCAAAGATCAATGCCACGATAACTAAAATAATTATTAATTCTTGCCAGCCAAAACCCATGTTAAGTCTCCTGTTTAGTTAGTGTCTCGTTGTACCTTTTCATCAAGACCCGATAAATCAAAGCGTCTTTCAAGTTCTTCTAATACAGAGTCTGAATTTTCGCCAAGATGCGAGAGCATTACCAGACTGTGAAACCAGAGGTCCGCCGTCTCATAGATCAGCTTTGCATTATCACCACTGACCTCAGCATCACGTGCAGCCAAAATCGTTTCTACGCTTTCCTCGCCGACTTTTTCAAGGATTTTATTGAGACCCTTGGCGTGCAGGCTCGCAACATAAGAGTCATCAGAGGAGGCTTTTTTGCGTGTCTCCAAAACCTGCATTAGGCGCTGTAATACGGCGTCACTCATCGATATAGTTCCTTAGGATCTTTAATCACGGCATCGATGGTCTGCCATTGTCCATCGCGCAGTACCCGATAAAAACAGGAGCCCCTGCCAGTGTGACAGGCTATGCCTCCAATCTGCTCGACCTGCATCATAATAACATCGTTATCACAGTCCAGTCGCAATTCTTGCAGCTGCTGTACATTGCCGGATTCTTCACCTTTACGCCACAGTTTCTGGCGCGATCTAGACCAGTAGACGGCGCGGTTTTCGTTAACAGTTAAGGCAAGAGCCTCTCGGTTCATCCAGGCGACCATTAGAATCAGGCCGGTATCGGCATCCTGGGCAATCGCAGGCGCCAAACCATCTGAGTTCCAGGCTATTTCATCTAGATATGTTTTCATTAGAGCAGTATATATTTAAAGCCGGAGCACCACTAGCGCAGCAGCATGAGTAGACCGACACTGACCAAGATTAGACTGATGCCGGGGATCTGAGTGATCGGCTCTGCCCAGAGTGGGAACCCTAGGCCTATACCCACGCCACCAACAGCAGCGCCAAGGCGCGCCAAAAGCCTATTTGAGCGGCCCTTATCTATGATGATCTCTGCCGGGGCAGAGGTGCGCTCCTGCAGGTCCTGTAGGGCTTGAAATACCAGAGGTGGTATCTGCGGCAGCTGTTCTAACCAATCGGGTATATACTGCTTAAATTGCTTCAAGACGCTCTTGGGAGAATACCGCTCCTTAAGCCATTTTTCTAAAAAAGGCTGCGCGGTAGTCCAGAGGTCCAGCTCAGGGTACAGCTGTCGCCCTAGGCCCTCGACGTTTATCAGGGTTTTTTGTAGCAGCACTAAAGAAGGCTGCACTTCCATATTAAACCGTCTCGCTGCTTTAAACAGGCTCACCAGCATATCACCGAGCGAAATCTCGCTGAGTGGGCGCTGAAAAATCGGTTCACAGACTGAGCGTATCGCGCCAGCGAATTCAATGACTGGGGTATCCTTGGGCACCCAGCCTGAACGTATATGTAACTCTGCCACATGCCGATAATCACGCTTAAATATTGCCAGTAAGCAGCGCGCCAGATAAAACTGATCATCGTTGGATAATGAACCCATAATGGCGCAGTCTACGGCTAAATAAGAGGGCGATTTAGGATTGCCGGCATCGACAAAAATATTACCTGGATGCATATCGGCATGGAAAAAGTTGTGTTCAAAGACCTGTGTAAAGAATATTTCCACACCTCGCTCGGCGAGCACTTTTAAGTCGACGCATGCAGCTTCTAACTCCGACATATTGGTGACAGGAATACCGTAAATACGTTCCATCACTAGCAGGTTTTCGTTTGAATAGGGCCAGTATATCTCCGGTACATAAAGCAGCGGTGATCCGTCGAAATTGTGTCTCAGCAAGGACGCGTTGGCGCCTTCAGCTTGCAGGTTGAGCTCGTCTAGAATCACCATCTCGTAATCTTTAACGACGTCTAGCGGTCGCATGCGTCGGCCGTCGGCACTGTATTTATCAAGTAGGTACGCTAGGGTATACATCAGCGCGATGTCTTTGCGGATAGTCTTCTCGATGCCTGGACGGACCGCTTTAACGACAACATCGCGGCCATCGGCTAAGACGGCGGCATGCACCTGTGCCACAGACGCTGAGGCCAGTGAGTCTGTCTCAAAACTCTGAAACAAATCAACTACGGTGCCCCCGAGTGCAGTTTCGACGATATCTTTGAACACCACTGAAGAGAAGGGGGGTACATTGTCTTGCAGGCCAGCCAGCTCGGAACATATATCAGCTGGTACCAGGTCGGGTCTTGTTGATAAGAGTTGCCCCAGTTTAATATAGATAGGTCCTAGGTCTTCGAGGGCCTTGCGAAGTCGCTCGCCCCGGCCACCTTTGGCACGACCAAATAGGACAGCAGGCGCCAGCAAGGCTCTTATGGACAGGGGCAGGGAGCCCTTGTCTAATAATTCGTCCAATCGATATTTGCCAACAATCGAGACTATTTTTGCCAGACGGCGAAGTCGAGTCACTAAGGCGCATTCCTCGTTTGAAACAACCGGTGGAGCCGATTGACTCGCGCGGAGAGACGTTCGGTATCCGTGGCTAAATGGCGCACTGAGAGTACGAATTCGTCGTACTCATTTTTACTGGGAGTGAGTCGTAGTTCTTCTTGACTGACTTCTACAACGGCCGATTTAGCTCGCTGTAATGTGTCGGCACGGGCATTGGCTGTCTTGCGTACGGCATCGCTTAGGATATAGGCTGGCACATCTCCGACGAGTTCAGCCAGAGCCGCTTCCCAGTCAATGTCCAGCCCCGCCATTATAAGGTTGAGCTGGCGCAGCACGTCTAAGTTGCCCGTTACGTTCACACCGGTACCAGAAAATGACACCATTTCGCCGGCATTAATACCCATGTTCAGAATTGAGACAAGTGAACCATTGATCTGGACGTCGGCGCTATCCTGCCAATCATTATGTAACAGTAGTCCGTTGGTACCCACTTCAACGGCAATCCGCAGACCGGGCATAGAGCTTTCGACCAATAAAACTTTGCCCTGTAAGGGTGTCAGCTGACGCAACGTTGATGGATCATAGACCAGTGCGGCGTTGATTATCTTTTCGACGCCTTCCAGTGCGGCTGATTGCAGCGAGGAAAAAAACATTAGGGTTTAACGCCCCTGTGCAGTGCCACAACCCCACCAGTCATATTATGAAAGTCAGTATTGGCAAAACCCGCATTATCCATCATGCCTCGCAATGTTTCCTGATCTGGATGCATTCGAATCGATTCAGCCAGGTACTTGTAGCTATCGGCATCGCTGGCGAATAACTTGCCGAGTTTCGGCAAAATATTAAAGGAATAGGTGTCGTATATCTTCGACAGAAGAGGATTGGAAGGACACGAGAATTCTAGCACCAGCAGACGACCACCAGGCTTTAAGACACGCAACATGGAGCGCAGTGCCAAGTCTTTATCGGTCACATTACGCAGGCCAAAGGCAATAGTAATCACATCAAAGCTATTGTCTGGAAAGGGCAGATACTGGGCGTCTGCCTGAGAAAATTTAACATTGTTGACTATACCAAGGTCCATTAGCCGATCGCGGCCGACTCTGAGCATGGAGTCATTAATATCGGCCAGTACCACCGTGCCTTCGGGGCCTACAATACGCGAGAACTTAGCGGTTAAATCACCGGTGCCGCCAGCAATGTCCAGCACCGTATTACCGCGCCGCACACCTGACATCTCGATGGTCATGCGCTTCCACAGACGGTGCACGCCGCCAGACATCAGATCATTCATCAGATCATATTTGCCAGCAACAGAGTGGAAGACCTCGGCAACTTTTCCTGCCTTTTCGTCAACCTTGACGGTTTTGTAGCCAAAGTGGGTTGTTTTGTCGGACATTGGCGTAGCTATCTCAAAAATTCATGGAGCCTATTGTAGCTTGAGTTGCGGGATTTAGGTATCTGTGACGTCATTGATATAACACCTATAACACCTATAACTCTCTAGCTAAGGCGCCCATCTGCAGAGAGCAGCGAGAACCTCAGGCCTTAATACAATGGGCGAGAATTTGGCCAAACCGAAGACTCGGATAGTCACCAATAGGTGCTGCCATTTCTTTAAAGGCCGCCGGGGTCCAAAATTCTCGGCTTAGGAGAGCCTAACCACCTGAGTGTCTGGATCCCGTGATTCCCCAGCACCGTGAAGTCGCTGCAGATAGTCGGCCCAGTTAGCCGTGTGATTGGACCCCAGCTCAAAGAGGTATTCCCAAGTGAAGATGCCCGAGTCATGGCCATCACTAAAGGTGATTTGAAGGGCATAATTGCCTGACTTCTGAATTGATTGAATGGTCACATTGCGCTTGCCAATTTGCAGTACCTCCTGACCCTTACCATGGCCGCGCACCTCTGCGCTCGGGGACGAAACCCGCAAATATTCAGCAGGCAGATTAAAGCGAACGTCGCCCTGATACTCCATGTTTAGACTGTCTTTTTGCTGGTTGACGATAATACGACTGGGTACTGGCATACTTAGGGACCTATAAAATAAATCGGGTTAAATCTTCATTACTGGCCAGTTCGCCCAGATTGTTTTCAACAAAAGCGGCATCAATGCTGATAGTTTCGCCCTTGGCACCCAGATCAGAGGCATCAAAAGAAATCTCTTCGAGTAGGCGCTCCAAAATCGTGTGCAGACGTCGTGCGCCAATATTTTCGGTACCCTCATTGACCTCAAAAGCAATCTCGGCAATCCGACGCACACCATCGGGGGTAAAGCTTATACTGAGGCCCTCTGTTGACATAAGCTCGCAGTATTGCTTGGTTAACGAGGCCTTCGGCTCAGTGAGAATACGTTCTAAATCATTAATTTCGAGTGAATTCAGTTCCACACGAATAGGCAGGCGACCCTGCAATTCTGGGATTAGATCTGAGGGCTTGCACAGATGAAAAGCGCCTGAGGCAATAAACAGAATATGATCGGTTTTAATCATGCCGTATTTTGTCGACACGGTGCTACCTTCAATCAATGGTAATAAGTCGCGTTGCACACCTTCTCTGGATACATCCCCACCAGTAGATTCGCCACGACGACAGACTTTGTCGATCTCATCGAGAAACACAATACCATTTTGCTCGGCGGCTTCCAGAGCGCTAGTTTTGATGTCCTCCTCATTCACCAACTTTCCGGCTTCTTCGTCTCTAAGCTGTTTAAGGGCTTCGGCAACCGTTACTTTACGGGTGGTGGTTTTGCCACTGCCCATATTGCTGAATAGCCCCTGTAGCTGATTGGTCATCTCTTCCATGCCCGGCGGCGCCATAATCTCAACTCCAGCAGGGGCCTGACTTAACTCGATCTCAATTTCTTTATCATCCAGTGCACCTTCGCGTAGTTTCTTACGGAACACCTGTCGGGTCGAACCCGATTTTTCAATGCCTGTGTCAGCACCACGCGCCGCGGGAAGCAAGACGTCGAGCACACGCTCTTCGGCGGCATCCATTGCTCGCTGGGCTACCTTGATCTTCTCCTGCTCACGGAGCTGCTTAACAGAGGTCTCGACCAGATCGCGAATAATCGATTCAACATCCTTACCCACATAGCCCACTTCAGTAAATTTAGTGGCCTCGACTTTGACAAAGGGGGCATTGGCAAGCCGCGCCAAACGGCGGGCAATTTCGGTTTTACCCACACCAGTGGGTCCAATCATGAGGATGTTCTTAGGTGTCACTTCGTTACGCATCTCCTCATTGAGTTGCGAGCGACGCCAGCGATTACGAAGTGCGATAGCCACCGCACGCTTGGCATCGTCTTGACCAATAATGTGTCGATTTAGTTCGTGGACAATTTCTCGAGGGGTCATTTTAGACATATTTTTTCCAGGATCAGACGCTTAGTGGTTCGAGTCTAATTCTTCAATAGTTCGGTTATGGTTCGTGTAGATGCAGATGTCGCCGGCGATTTTAAGGCCCTGCTCTACAATATCTCGTGCGCTCATCTCAGTATTGTCGAGCAGCGCACGGGCAGCGGATTGGGCAAAGGGACCGCCAGAGCCGATCGCTATCAAATCATCTTCAGGTTGAATGACATCGCCATTGCCGGTGATGATTAATGAGGCCTCGCTGTCGGCGACCGCGAGCAGCGCCTCAAGCTTGCGCAACATGCGATCGGTGCGCCAGTCTTTGGCGAGCTCGACAGCCGCTTTGGTGAGATTGCCGTGATACTGTTCAAGCTTGGTTTCAAAGCGTTCAAAAAGCGTAAACGCGTCAGCCGTACCACCGGCAAAGCCCGCGATGACCTGTCCGCCATGCAGGCGACGAACCTTGCGAGCATTGCCCTTCATAATGGTGTTGCCCATGCTTACCTGGCCATCGCCACCAATCACTACCTTACCGTTGCGACGAACCGATAAAATAGTTGTTCCACGATATTGTTCCATGTCAATTATTACCTTGTTAACTTACCTAACGAGATGGGGCCTGCTGCAGGAATTACAATCCCTGCGGCTATTTAAATGACCTATACCTAGGCTGCTTCATATTCGGTCTCAGGCTGATATTTCTGGCTAATCAGGCAATAAAATACAAGGCTCATTGGTGAGTCTATGCTCCGGCGGGCAGATAACCATTGCTGCGCAGAGTGGCTTCTACCTGGCTAGGAAAGAAGTTAATCATAGGGTGGACGTTTAAACCGGCCATTTGCAAGCCAGATGAGGTCCAGTTATTACAGGTGTTGGCCAGGGTGTAAACACCCCGTGACTTAAAAAATTGCGTGCCACAGGATCTCTCTCGCACCTTGGTCAACTGATCGGATTGATCCAGAGCCAAGTGGCCGCAGACAAAAACCGCCACTGACTTCATCAGAGTCGGGCGGAGCTCGAGGGTATAAAGCGTTGCCGATTCATGGAGGTCGTCAGAGAGATCATTGATGGCTAGCAGACCCACTGCTGCCGAGGTTGGCAGCAATAGGGCGCGCAAGCCCAGCCACCAGGGCTGGTGTGAGGCACCATAGTAGCCCAGATCTCCCCAGCCAGCGCAGATCCAGCGGCATTGCGGAAAGTAGGGCTTTAGCTGAGGTACCAATGAGCACAGCGCGTGGGCAGGCAGCACTAGATGCGTATGCATACCGTCGCGAATAACATGTAACTCTGTGTTGGCCATAGTCCTATCGTCTATCGGTCGCGTTGTAGGCAGATTACAGGTTTTTAGTTTAAGCTAATAGCCTATAATTTTGACTGTACCCATAGGCCCTAATATACCTAATCGTGGTATTGGGGTTATTCGGTAAAACGCTCTATATTAACCGAATTACCTGCGCCACCACGCAGTCTAACAACGGATAAATACAGCCCAGTCTTTTAGCGAGAAAATTAATGATCTTACGTGACAGCAGTCTTTTACAATCACATTCGTACATCGACGGCCAATGGGTGCAGGCGGATTCGGGTGAAACCCTAGCAGTAACCAACCCAGCCAATGGCGAAACCGTTGGGCATGTTGCTAAATGCGGTAACGCGGAAACACGCCGTATGATTGAGGCGGCAGGGGTGGCACAGAAAACTTGGTCGCGAACCCTGGTTAAAGAGCGCGCCGCACTGCTGCGTAAATGGTTCGATTTGATAATGGAAAATCAGGAAGATCTGGCGCAGATACTCACTGCAGAGCAGGGAAAGCCGCTCGCAGAAGCCCGTGGTGAAGTCGCCTATGGCGCCAACTTTATCGAATGGTTTAGTGAGGAGTCCAAGCGTGTCTATGGCGATATTATTGCGCAGCCGTCAGACGACAAACGTATTATGGTAATCAAGCAGCCGGTAGGTGTCGTCGCCTGCATAACGCCCTGGAATTTCCCTAATGCCATGCTCACCCGTAAAATTGCCCCCGCCATAGCAGCAGGCTGTGCTGTGGTCTGTAAACCGGCTAACGCGACACCTCTTTCTGCACTGGCACTGATGGTGCTGGCGGAACGCGCTGGATTCCCCAAGGGACTGATGAACATAGTGACGGGTCGTACTGCAGAAATAGGTGCCGAAATCACCAGTAACCCAATTGTGCGTAAAGTGACCTTTACCGGGTCAACGCCTGTTGGCAAACAGCTAATGGCTGAGTGCGCGGGAACCGTTAAGCGTACTTCGATGGAGCTAGGCGGTAATGCTCCTTTTATTGTTTTTGACGATGCCGATATTGATGCCGCTGTTCAGGGCGCTATGGTTTCAAAATATCGCAATGCCGGACAAACCTGCGTCTGTTCCAATCGTCTGATTATTCAGGCTGGCATCTATGATGAGTTCGTAGCCAAATTCACTGAAGCGGTTAAGGATTTAAAGGTTGGCAATGGCGCGGAGGAGGGGGTCGTCGTTGGGCCGTTAATTGATGACAAAGCAGCCAATGGCGTGCTCGATTTTATTGGTGATGCCGTGGCCAAAGGCGCCACCATTGTAACGGGAGGCGAACGCAGTGTGCTGGGTGGCTCGTTTATTGATCCAACTATTTTGATCAACGTGACGCGTAATATGCGGGTCTTCTCTGAGGAGATCTTTGGCCCAGTAGCACCACTGTTTAAGTTTGAGACAGAATCAGAGGTGATAGAGATGGCCAACGATACAGAGTTTGGTTTAGCGGCATATTTTTACTCGCGGGATATTGGTCGTGTGCATCGTGTCTCTGAGCAATTGGAGTACGGAATTATTGGCGTTAACGAAGGTATTATCTCCAATGAAATGGCACCGTTTGGCGGTAGGAAAGAATCAGGCGCTGGCCGGGAAGGCTCCAAGTACGGTATGGATGACTATATGGACCTCAAGTATATCTGTGTGGGTGGGATCGACAAATGACACATTTAATCTACCCAACGACTAATTTTAAAGCGATTGAGCAGATCACAATCGAGCGAGGCGAGGGCTGTTATGTTTGGGATAATCAGGGTAATAAATATCTTGAGGGATTAGCGGGCCTTTGGTGCACCGCGCTGGGATATGGTAATCAGGAGCTTATCCAAGTTGCTACGGAACAGATGAGCAAGCTGACCTTTAGTCACATGTTTGGTGGCAGAACCCATCAGGTCGCCATTGATCTGGCGGATAAGCTGGCCGAAATGATTCCCATGGACGATGCAGTCCTATCGTTTGGTAATTCCGGTAGCGACGCCAATGATACCCATATCAAACTACTCCGCTACTACCATGAGGCTATTGGCAAACCTGAGTGTCGTAAAATCATTGCCCGTGAGAGGTCCTATCATGGTGTGACCGTAGCGGCGGCGTCACTGACGGGATTGCCGGTCACCCAAAACTATTTTGATCTACCGGTTGATGCGTTGGGTATTTTGCGCACAGACCACCCTCATTATTACCGTGGCAAGCTGGGAGGAGAATCGCAAACCGAATTTGTCGATCGTATCGTAGGCAACCTTGAGTCAATGATTGTCCGTGAAGGGCCAAACACTATTGCCGCCTTTATCGCAGAACCTATTACTGGCGCCAGCGGCGTTATTGTGCCGCCAGCAGACTATTATTCTAAGGTGCAGAAGGTATTAAATAAATACGACATTATGTTCTGGGCTGATGAGGTGATTACGGGATTTGGCCGCACGGGTAATGACTTTGGCTGCACCACCATGGGTATCGACTCTCCGGATATGATGACTTTCGCCAAGCAGTTGTCATCCGCCTATATGCCTATTAGTGCCTCGGCGATTCGCCGCGAAATGTATGATGCCATGATTGAGCAGAGTGCAAACGCTGGTGCCTTTGGCCATGGATATACCTACTCCGGCCACCCTGTAGCCTGCGCCGTGGCCCTAAAAACATTAGAAATTTATACCCGCGACAGTATTTTTAAAAAGGCGACGGTAACTGGCGAGTACATGCAAAAACGTCTCGCTGAGTTTGTCGATCATCCCCTCGTCGGTGAAGTGCGCGGAAAGGGCTTGCTTGGCGCCTTGGAACTGGTGGCCAATAAAGACACCGGCCAAGCTTTCGAAGGCGGTGCTGTTGGCGGTTATGCGCAGAAAAGTGCTCAAGACAATGGTCTACTCATTCGTGCAGTGGCGGGATCTAGTTTGGGGCTTTGCCCCCCGCTCATTATTACGATTGCGCAGATTGATGAAATGATCGCAAAAGTTTCCATCACTCTGGACAAAACTTGGGATCATTGCAAGAATCATGGGCTCTTAGTGTGAGCAAGATGGAATGGCTTTTTAATACCTAGCGCCTGCCATTATTTGCGTTTAACCTACCGGGACGAAGTCCACAAGGGTCAGCTATGTTGATTAAAAAAGTCGCTCCAGGCGACTGTAAAGAGTCTGAAGTTACCGACGAGCGCGTCTACCTCAGTCGCCGTACTATCGTTAAAAAAATGGGATTTATCGGTGCCGGCAGTTTACTGGCTTCATCAACTGCTACCGCTGGCCTTTTGGACTTATTTAGTGAGCCATCGTCCCCCATTGTGTTCAAGCAAAGGGCCCTACAGTTCGGTGCCGCGGATAAATTCGCTGGGACTTTGACGCCGGAGGCCAAGGTCACTGGTCATAATAATTTCTATGAGTTTGGGGTTGAGAAGCAGCAACCTGCAGAACTTGCTCAAGGCTTTAAGGTTGATCCTTGGCAGCTAAAGATTTCCGGTGAAGTGGAAAATCCGCTGACGCTGGGCTATGACGAGCTGTACTCTTCATTTGCGCTGGAAGAGCGCATCTATCGCCTCCGCTGTGTCGAGGCCTGGTCTATGGTCGTGCCCTGGATTGGCTTTTCCTTGGCCGACCTAATCAAGAGGGCGAGACCCACATCTCGTGCTAAATATCTCGCCTTTGAAACCCTCTACGACCCAGTTCAGATGCCTGGACAAAAGAGCCGACGTTTGGGCGGTGGAATCGACTACCCCTACATTGAAGGGTTGCATATCGATGAGGCAATGAATCCTCTAGCAATTGTTAGTGTGGGCCTTTACGGCAAAACCTTGCCCCCTCAAAACGGAGCACCTGTCCGCTTAGTGGTGCCTTGGAAATACGGTTTCAAAAGTATCAAATCGATTGTCGGCATTAAATTTGTTGAGAAACAGCCCGCCACGACCTGGAATTTATTGGCAGCCAGAGAGTATGGCTTTTACGCCAATGTTAACCCAGCTGTTGATCATCCTCGATGGAGTCAAGCCAGTGAACGGCGTATTACCAGTGGCGGTATCTTTGCGCAAAACCGTATCCCTACATTACCCTTTAATGGTTACGGTGAACAAGTCGCTGGCCTATATTCGGGTATGAACCTGAAAAAATATTATTAGAATAGTGGCGATCAATATTCCCAAACAGTGGCTGCCACGAGTAAAATTTCTGGTGCATATGGCCGCCCTTTACCCTCTCATTAATCTCTATTATGCGGCGATTCAAGACCGGCTCGGTGGCGACCCGGTGGAGGCTGTTATTCACTTTACGGGTATTGGCGCGCTCAATTTATTGTTAATTAGCTTGCTTATAACACCTATAGGTCAACGGACGCGGATGAGTTTTCTAATCCAGTTTAGACGCATGATTGGTCTCTATGCCTTTGCCTATGCACTGTGTCATATGCTCAATTTTTTGTTTTTTGAAGTGCAGTTTAATTTGCAGCTGTTTGTCGATGAGGTCTTTGAGCGTCCCTATATTACGATCGGCATGACGGCATTTTTGTTGTTGATTTCTCTAGCAGTCACCTCGGCCAAAACAATACGTCAGAAGATGAAAGGTCACTGGCAGACGCTGCATAATTTTATCTATCTCATTGTGCTGCTGGTGGTGATTCATTTTTATTGGTCTGTAAAGTCAGACATTTCTGGCCCTCTGACCTATGCGGCTCTGTTCGTTATTTTAATGGCCTTTCGCTACAAAAAACTAAGACGCTTGGGCGAAAAGCTCTTTTCCCGGCTCCAAGATTTAGTGCTGACCTTCGGTAATGGCCCTTAGAGTTTCATAACTGGGCTTTAGCTGCCGATACATTTTCTTATACACCTTATTAAAAAGATCGTTATAGATGGCTTTATTTTCCGCGATGGGTTCGAAGCAGTCGCCTGGGTGAGTCATGTTGGCTGCTGCGGCAGAGAAATCTGGGTATACGCCGATGCCAACGGCCGTTGCGATAGCGGCACCCAATGAAGAGGTTTCAAATGTGTGCGGTCGATAGACGATCATGCCGAAAATGTCGGCAGTGATTTGCATAACCTGATCGCTTTGGGAGCCACCACCCGAGACCATGAGTTTGGTTATAGGGGTCCCGCTGCGTTTTTCCAATAGCTCTTTGCCTTCGCGCAGGGCGTAAGTCAGGCCTTCGATCATGGCTCGATAGAGGTGCGCTCTTGTATGGGCTTCGCTAAAGCCAATAATAGCGCCAC
>Ga0209709_10000672_pt1 | contig 32302 bp, 29 predicted proteins | sample ArcticOcean_MG_C_2_FD_187435 | JGI IMG/M metagenome (GOLD analysis project Ga0209709, IMG submission 187435) | Marine microbial communities from western Arctic Ocean - ArcticOcean_MG_CB4_136 (SPAdes) (version 2) | ecosystem: Environmental > Aquatic > Marine > Oceanic | place: Arctic Ocean... | reverse complement strand
GAGTTTTTACTTTGAGTTTTTGCTAACTCTATATTCTCTATCGATTTCTTGGCTATTCCAGAAAGTGTTAGTTTTGTTTTTTTGTTGTCCATATTTCATTACTCAATCTTTATAAATTATATTTCTTGCAGACATAATGAGTTCGTCTGATTCCATTTTCGATAAGGCAAAATCTTCAAGATATCCTTGAATTTTAATTCTTTCACCTTTAACAACATCATAACCACCTGTTAATTCGTCAGATGCAAGGTCTGCAAAATCTTCTAGCTTTAAAATCTTTTGCTCTCCTAGGGTGACTAGCATGCCTGGAGTTAACCCTTTATGATTTATAAGGTCATCTTGCAGCCCTAAATCTTTAATTCTTTTTGTAATATCTTCTTGGTCTTTTTGGTAAAAATCTTTTGCCCTTTCTATCAAGGCTTTGGCAGTGTCTTCTTCTATACCTTCAATTTTCATTAAGCTTTCTGGTGTGCTATCTTTAATATCTGAAATTGAAGAGAAACCTTCAGCCACAAGTAATTGCCCCAGAGTTTCATCTAATTCTAGATTTTTAACAAAATTTTCAGTTTTTTCTTTAAACTCTGACTGTCTTCTTTCTGAATCTTCAGCATCGGTCATTATGTTAATTTCATAATTTAGCAACTTTGTAGCCAATCTAACATTTTGACCCCTACGACCAATTGCTTTACTTAGGTTTTCTTCAGTTAAAATAACATCTAATTTTTTTGCAACACTATCAACATTTACTCTTTGAACTTCTGCTGGCGATAATGCATTTGAAACTACTATTGCTGGATCTTCAGACCAGTTAACAATATCAATTTTTTCTCCTTGAAGTTCATTAACTACTGCTTGAACTCTAGATCCTCTCATTCCAACACAAGCTCCTACTGGATCTAATGAAGTATCAACTGCTTTAACACAAATTTTTGCTCGACTTCCTGGATCTCTAGCTGATGCTTTAATTTCTATTAATCCATCATAAATTTCTGGAACTTCTTGAACAAATAATTTTTCCATAAATTTGGGATGCGCTCTTGATAAAAATATTTGTTGCCCCCTTGTTTCTCTTCTTACATCATAACAATAAGCTTTAATTCTATCACCTGCTTTAATATTTTCTCTAGGAATCATCTCATTTTTTTGGATGATCGCTTCTGTTCTACCTAAATCTATTATTACATTTCCAAATTCTAATCGTTTAACAATACCACTTAAAATTGAATCTTTTTTTTCTACAAAGTCATTGTATTGTCTTTCACGTTCAGCTTCTTTTACATTGAAACTAATAACTTGTTTTGCCGTTTGTGCAGCTATTCTTCCAAAATCAAAAGAGGGTAATGGTTGTAAAATTTCATCTCCAATTTTCTTATCTTTATTCTCTTCATTTAAGATGATTGCATCTTGAAGGTTGATTTCTGTATTTGTGTTTTCTGGTTTTTCTACAACTATTAATTTTCTAAAAATTCCAATATCACCACTTTCTCTATTTATTAAAACTTTAATTTCATTATCCTGTCCAAATTTAGATTTGGCAGCTTTTGCAATTCCTGTTTCCATGGAATCAATAATTAATTCTTTGTCTATAGATTTTTCTAAAGCTACTGCCTCAGCAATTCTTAATAGTTCTAGTTTATCAGATCTTCTATTTAACATATTTTTATTAGCTCCAAAAAAAATGGGCTTAAGCCCGTTTTGTAATTTCAATAATGTAAGGGCAATATATAAAGAATTTTTTTAAATTCAATAAGAACTATTTAGAAAAAACACCCTTTTTATCAGTTTTTTCCCAAGAAAATGACCCATCTGCTTCTGGTATTCTTCCAAAGTGGCCATAAGCTGATGTTTTTTCATAAATTGGTTTATTTAAACTCAACATTTCTCTTATCCCTCTTGGACTTAAATCAAAATTTTGTGAAATTTTTTCAGATACAAATTTATTTTTCTCTAAATCATCATCGAATAAATCGACATAAATTGATAAAGGTTTAGAAACTCCAATTGCATATGCTAATTGAATTAAACATTTTTCAGAAATATTAGAGGCAACAATATTTTTTGCAATATATCTTGCAGCATAAGCTGCTGATCTATCTACTTTAGTTGGATCCTTGCCAGAAAAAGCTCCACCACCATGGGGTGCGGCTCCTCCATAAGTATCAACAATAATTTTTCTTCCTGTTAAACCACAATCCCCATCTGGGCCACCTATTACAAAGTTCCCAGTTGGGTTTATATAGAATTCTTCTTCATTAAAATCTTTTAAAAAATTTTCAGGAATTGCTTTTAGCATATAAGGTGTTAATAATTCTTTCACTCTAGCTTGATCTACATCAGGAGAATGCTGTGAAGATATTACAACTGATTTTACTTTAGTTGGTTTTCCATCAATGTATTCAAAAGTAACTTGGCTTTTAGAATCTGGTTCTATATTTTTTAATTTTCCAGATTTTCTATCTTCTGCCATTAGTCTTAAGATTTTATGAGAATAATGAATTGGGGCTGGCATTAATTCTTTTGTTTCATTACATGCATACCCAAACATTATTCCTTGATCTCCAGCTCCTTCATCTTTATTGCCCGAAGAATCTACACCCATTGCAATATCAGCAGATTGCGAGTGAAGGTGACTTTCTATTTTTGTCGCCTCTCTCCAGGAAAAACCTTTTTGGTCGTACCCAATATCCTTAATGCAGTTCCTAATTTTTTGAAAAAGATCTTCCTTTTTAATTTCAGGCCCTCTTACCTCTCCTGCGAGAACGACTTTGTTTGTGGTAGTTAGTGTTTCACACGCTACTCTAGAAAATGGGTCTTCTGAAAGATAACTATCAACTACCATGTCTGAAATACGATCTGATACTTTATCTGGATGGCCCTCAGATACAGATTCACTTGTAAATAAAAAATTTTTTAATTCACTCATACTTAAGTTTAATAAGTGAAAAAGATAAAAAAATATATAATAAAATTAACATTAAAAATATTTTATTTCCATAAATCATAAATGATGTCAATTTAACTGACTTACTTTCTGATAGCTCAACAGAACCAGTTGAGCCAAATTTTATTTCTTGTTCTATAATGCCTAGAGGATTTACAACTGCTGAAATGCCATTATTAGTAGATCTAATTATGTATTTACCACTTTCTATCGATCTAAAAATACTGTGTGCAAAATGCTGTTTTGGCCCTATGGAGCTTCCAAACCAACCATCTTCTGAAATATTAATTATGTAATCAAAATTTTCATTTTTAGATAGTTTTCCTGAATAAATTATTTCATAACAAATTAAGGGAAGTAGAATCAGATCAATTTTATCATTTTTTATATTGAAGGGCTTTCTACCACTACCACTAGAAAATGATTGATGTTCATTTGTAATAGTTTTAAATCCTATTGAACTTAAGGCATTCTCAATAGGCATAAATTCTCCAAAAGGCACGAGGTTAACTTTGTTATACTTTTGAATTAAATCTAACTGATTATTAAAGACTGCCATTGAATTAAAAATTAAATTTTTACCCCCTTTGTTCTCTACGCTATTAATACCTATTATAATTAAATCGTCATCGCCAAAATTATCTGAAAATAAATTTTTATATATATCCATATCTCTTACATAACTGTCTGTGATAATTCCCTCTGGCCATAAAAAAATTGTGGGTTCTTTTTTCTTTGGAGTGCTTAGAGCTATAAGCTCCTTAATTATTTTTAATTCATCGTGTTTTGAATAAAATCTATCAAGACTGATGTTAGACGATATAGCTTTAATGGAATAAGTGTTTTTTACACTTTCTAAAGAATTAAAATTACTATTTTTAATCTTACCAAATATTAGAAAACCAATAGAAATTAGAGCAAAGAAAAAACAAACTATAATTTCTTTTTTGGATTGTCTTAGAATAAATATAGCAGGAACAGTAAATAAAGAGATACAAAATAGATTAAAAGAATAAGTCCCAATAACTGAAAGAATTTGAATAAAATATATATTATTTGAAAAACTAAATGCAATCAAATTCCAAGGAAAACCAGTAAGTATAGATCCTCTTATAAATTCAATTAAGCTAAATAGAATTGAATAAATAAAAAACGAACTTATGACATTTTTTGAATAAAAAATTGAAAACAAATATGTCACTAGACCATAAAATATAGCTAAAAAGGTTGGTAATAAAACTATAGCTAATGGGATCAAAAATTTAAAACTCTCATCAAAAGTTAATGAAATTGCTATCCAGTATAAACTAAAGAGAAAATATCCAAATCCAAAATACCATCCATATTTAAAAAAAGATTTATTACTAAATGATTCTTTTCTTTTATTAAAAAGAAAAATAAAAAATAAGGAAAAAGTAATAAAATTGATTATAAAGTAATTATATGGTGGTAAACTGTAAGAGCTTATTGCGCCTAAAAAAATACAATAAAGAAAATTTAAAAAGTTTTTTTTAAACAAGTTGAGTAATTTTTTTTTCAATAGTTTTATAAATTTTTTCTTCTTCAGCAAGCATTTTATTAAAATCTTTTAATTTAATATGGTCATAGCCTAATAAGTGAAGAAAACCATGAATAAAAACCTTAGTTACTTTACTCTTAAATTCAAAATTATTTAGAATTTTTAATTTATCCATAAACTCATAATTAATAATAATATCACCAATATAAGGTGATTTTTTTATATTAATTTTTTTTTCAGAAGAAAAGGACAAAACATCTGTTGTTTTATTTTTATTTCTAAATTTTTTATTTAATTTTTTAATATTTATATTATTTGAAAGTAAAATTGTTAAGCTTATCTTTTTTTTAATAAATCTGTATTTTTTAGGAAAAACTTTCACCAAGGAGTTAAAGAAAATATGTGGTTTTTTAATTTTTTTGCTCCAAAGATTGCACTCTGAAACTACATCAATGTTAATCATTTTCTTTATCTGAATACGCTTTTACGATCTTGGAAACTAGAGGATGTCTTACTACATCAGTATGATCAAATTCTACTATAGAGATTTCATCTAGGTTTCCTAATAACCTTTTAGATCTATTTAATCCAGACATGCTCTTGTGGGGTAAATCAATTTGAGATGGATCACCATTTATAACTATTTTTGAATTTTCTCCAATACGTGTTAGGAACATTTTAATCTGCGTGTCTGTTGCATTCTGTGCCTCATCCAAAATAGCAAAAGAGTTTTTTAAAGTCCGGCCTCTCATAAATGCCAGAGGTGCTATTTCAATGTCACCAACCTCAATCATTCTTTGAATTTTTTCATAATCAAAAAGATCATATAGGGAGTCGTATAAGGGTCTTAGATAAGGGTCTACTTTTTCCTTCATATCACCCGGTAAAAACCCCAGTCTTTCACCAGCCTCCACTGCTGGCCTAGATAAAATTATTCTTTCGATTTTCTTATCGAGTAACAATGTCAGCCCAACTGCAACAGCCAAAAATGTTTTTCCTGTACCTGCTGGACCTGCTGATATAACAATATCACTTTGCCTTAGGGCTCTGACATATTCTTTTTGTTTTTCTGATCTTGGAATAACAGATTTTTTTGGTGTTTTAATTATGTCTGAAACATTATTATTTTTTACTTTTTCTTTAATCATAAATTTATCTACTGAAGAGATTATATCTTTTTTTTCTACACTACCATTGTTTATAAATTGGTTGGCTAAAAATTGAATGGCGTTTTTTGTGACTTCATTTTGTTCTGGCGTAGATTTCATCAAAATAGAATTACCTCTAGAATATAAACTTGTATTGGTAATTTTTTCCAGTTGTTTTAAGTTTTCATTAAATTCTCCAACTACACCCCTTAACAAATCATTGTCTTGAAATATAACGCTTAAAGAATTATTGTCAGAATAAACAAATCTTAAGTTAGAATTAATTTTTGTACGAATTGTGTTATTCAAATTTTAGGCTACCTTTTGATTATAACTTTCTTTTAACTTTCCAAATAAACTGTTCTGATTGCTATTAGTTATTTCTATTTGTACAACTTTTCCTATGCAACCAGTATTACCATCAAAAATTACAGATGTCATATATTCCGTCCTACCAAATAATTTAATTCCATCTTTCATTTTATTTTCAACTAAAACATTAAGAATCTTACCCTCTAAAGATTTATTCTTATTTATTTGATTTTCAAATAACTTTTTTTGAATTATTTCTAATCTTTCTTTTGACTTTCTTTTATCAACTAACTCTAAATCAGAGGCTACGGTACCTGGTCTTGGGCTAAAAATGAAAGAATAAGAGTTGGTAAATCTTATTTTTTCAATTAATTCCATTGTATGTTTAAAATCATCGTCACTTTCTTCTGGGTATCCAATAATAAAGTCACTTGAAAACTCTATATTTGGATTAATCTTTTTTAACTTTTCATAAATTATTAAATATTCTTCAATAGTATGTTTTCTATTCATTAGTTTTAAAATTTTGTTTGATCCACTTTGTACCGGTAGGTGTACTAAGGGCATCAATTTAGTTGATTTTTTATAAACATTTATTAAATCTTCGGTCATATCTTTAGGATGAGATGTGGTATATCTAATTCTCTCTAGCTTATTAGAATTTTCTAGCTCTAATAATAAATCAGATAATCTATATTCCTTATTTTCATCTTTATAACTATACGCGTTTACATTTTGCCCTAAAAGAATAATTTCTTTAGCACCACTTTGAATTATCTCTTTAGCTTCTTTAATTATTTGATCAAATGGACGCGAGTATTCAGGTCCGCGTGTGTATGGAACAACACAAAAATGACAAAACTTATCACACCCTTCTTGAATTGTTAAAAATGAGGATACCTTACTATTTTTATTTTTGATTTTACTTAAATAATTAAATTTTGAAATAGTATCAAAATCTGTCTCCTCTTCCTTTTTTTTATTATTAGTGTATTTTTGTATGGCATCATTAATCTTATGATATGACTGTGGTCCAATCACTATATCTATATAAGGCTCTCGCTTTAACATTTCTTGATTTTCTGCTTGAGCAACACATCCAGCTACAATCACTATAGGTTTTTTTTTAAATCTAAAAATTTTTTTTACTCTCCCAATTTCATGATAGACTTTTTCTTTTGCTTTATCTCTTATATGACACGTGTTTAAAAGGTAACAATTTGCATCTTCATACTTGTCTGTTTTTTCAAAGCCTATTTTTTTGACTGTATCAAATATACGATTTGAATCGTATTCGTTCATTTGACAACCAAAGGTTTTAATAAATATTTTTTTCAGCATTAGGTTATGACTTCTTTTTAACTCCATATAATTCTAGCTTATGGTCCACTAATCGATAACCGTATTTATCTGCAATTTTTTCCTGAAGTTTTTCAATTTCTTCATCAACAAATTCTATAATTTCACCTGATTTAACATCTATTAAATGATCGTGATGACCTTCATTTAACTCCTCATATCTCGCTTTACCCCCTTTAAATTCATGCTTTGTTAAAATTCCAGATTCTTCAAATAATTTTACCGTTCTGTAAACCGTTGCAATACTAATTTTTGAATCAATTTTTGAAACTCTATTATAAAGTTCATCTACATTAGGGTGATCATTCGACTCTGACATAATTTTAGCAATAATTTTTCTTTGATCAGTAAGTTTAACTCCTTTGGCTAAACACTTTTGTTCAATATTTTCTGACATAGTTAATTTTAACTTATATAAATAGGATTAATCAAATTCTTTTTAATTTTATATTTTTCACATAATTGCGGCACATCTACATATTTAATGGCTTCTGGTTCTTTAAAATCCTCAAAACTGAAGCAATAATAGGCAATTTTTTTAGATAAAAACAAAGCTTTAACTATTGATAAGGAATTTCTAATGCCTGCAAAGCTACCGGGGCCTCTATTAACATAAATAGCTTCTATATTATCTAGAGAATTTTTGTTATTTTTCAAAAATTCATTAATTAAAATCATCAGTTTTTCAAAATTAATTTTACTATTTTCATGTCTGCAAGTATAAATGTTTTTACTAACAATGAGTGCTAAAAAAATTTTATCCCTGGCGGCATCTACTATTAAGTTATTCATTATAATATTATTATTTAGTACTAATTCTAAAGGAGAAGAGCAGGATATCAAATCTTATTTTGATGATAGTGGTATTCTTGCATTGATGTATCATAGGTTTAATGAAAACAAATATCCCTCAACTAATATCCAAATGGATGTTTTTAAGCAACAAATTGAAATAATCAGAAATTCTAAATACAAATTTTATAACCCTAAAGATTTAGAAAAAAATTTTCATATTATAAAAACAGAGAAAAAAATACTTATTACAATAGATGATGCATTTTTTTCATTTTATGAAATTGCCTGGCCCTATTTGAAAACAGAAAAAATTCCATTTATTCTTTTCGTTTCAACTGAAACTATTGGAAAAAATGGATATATGACTTGGGAGCAAATTAAAGAATTAGAGAAAGAAAATATTGCCTATATAGGTAATCACTCTCATTCACATAACTATTTGGTAGATCTTACAAATAATGATTTTATAAAAGATATTAACACTGCTAGGAGAATTTTTATTAAGAATCTTGGATATAATCCTATTTTTTTTTCTTATCCGTTTGGCGAATACAGTAATTTCATTAAAGAACAAATAGCTAAAAAATTTAAATTTTCTTTTGGCCAGCATTCTGGTGTGATCGATGTTAATAAGGATCGTTATGAACTGCCAAGATTTCCAATTAATGAAAAATATGGTGACTTAAAAAGATTTAAATTTTTAATTAATCTTCATCCCTTACAGTATAAAACTTTAAGTCCAGATGAAAAATATCTAACCACAAATAATCCTCCCAAATTTTTAGTAGAATTTTTTGATCAGCAGAAAAATTTAAATAATATTAATTGTTTTTCAGACGAGGGTAACAAATGGGAAAAATCTAATATTGATTTTAATGACAATATACTAAGTATAAATTTTAGAGAAAAATTTTTATTTCGTAGAGGCAGAGTTAATTGCTCTTTAAATGATAACGGAATATGGAGATGGTTTGGTACTCAATTCTCTATTAAATTGAATTAAATTAATGTTTCCAATTCAATGGTAGATGGAAGTAATTTAGCATCATCAAAATCAGTTAATTTATTCTGCCTTATAATCTGTTGTAAAATTTTTACATACTCTTTTCCTGTTTCGGCATATTTATCCAAGTATTCGGTAAGAACTAGACTATCGAGTTTTTTATCTTTATCTCTTAAATCGGCCCTAGCACTTCTAAAGTCTCTATAAGAATTGTGTGTATTAAGATTTCTTTGATAGGCCTTTACTGAAGCCTGTAACACCTTAAATTTCATTATTTTGTGAGTGCTATCACTATCTGCAGCGGCTGGTTTTATTCCTTCACCTGACCAAGTCCATTGACCAAATAATGCATTTCCTTCCAGTGCAAATCTAGAAGTGCCCCATCCAGTTTCTTTTGCAGCTTGGGCAAGTGCCATAGACACTGGAACTTCATCCATTCTAACCTTTAAAGTAGATACATCTTTATTGACTACCCCATATTGCTTAAACCTTGACTCAAGCCATTTTTTTTCTTTTTTGGTGTTATTACTCTTATTTAAAATACTAAAAAGTTTTTTTCTATCTAATTTAATATAATTATTTTCTTTAATTATTAATGGTAAAATAATTTTAATAAATAAATTTTTTCTTCTTTTGCTGCTTTCTATTTTTTTGATCTCGCGAGGTAGTAATGACAGTGAAACTGGCTTAACTAGTTTATTTTTTCGTACATCTTCTAAATCATACTTAGTTGATTTAAATAATTCTTCAATTGTTGTTGCACTTAATCTTATAGTGTCAGTTTGTACTTCATCGAACGTTAAAATATCATCAAATAAAAAACTTTTTTCTAAACTGTCATCTATTTTTATTTTTTTATTTTTTAATGCTTTTTTAAAATTACTTTGTGAATTATTTTCAAAATCTTTAGATAGAAATTTTCTTTCTTTTTTTAATTCAAAAACTATTGGTGATATAAAAAAAATTGAAATTATAAATAAACTAGATAAAAAAGTTCTAGATAAAGTGCCTAGGTTGTTTGCTTGATTATTGTCTTTATTTTTTTTTGTTATACTAAATCCCTTTAACTTCAAATATTTTTGTATTTCACTAACTGAAATTTCATTTTTTAAAAAATACTTGTTTATTTTTGAAAATATTATCTTATTTTTAATCATATTTATACTGCAACCACTTCTTTAACTTCTGGCAAGTAATGGCACAAAAGATTTTGAACACCTTGTTTAAGTGTCATAGTAGAGCTTGGACAGCCAGAGCAGCTTCCCTGTAGTTCTACTTTAACAACCCCATCTTTAAATTCTTTAAATTTGATATCCCCACCATCCTTTGCAACAGCCGGTCTAATTTTTGTTTCTAAAATGCTTATAATTTTTTTCTCTATTTCACTATGTTCTTCCTTCTTCTCTTCAGATAATTCATTTGCAATTACAAATTCTTTGCCAGTTGAATAAAAATCATTAATTAATGAGATAACAATGTGTTTTATCTCCTCCCAACTTGTATCTTCGTTCTTATTAATCGATATAAAGTCTGTCCCCAAAAATACCCCTATGACCCCACTTATAGACAAAAGATTTCTTACTAATTCGTTGTCTGTATCTTCTTTTTTTGTCACCTCAAATGAACCAGTATTAGAAACATTTTTTCCAGGTAAAAACTTAAGTGAATTTGGATTTGGTGTTACTTCAGTTTGAATGAACATACTTTTATATATAGTCGTAAATGTCCAAATTTATACTAATTAATATATTTTATTAAAAACCCACTAATTCTTTAATTTCTTTAATTTTTTTTGAGGCAATTTTGTCTGCTTTATCGGACCCTTCTAATAAAATTGTATCTAAATATTTTTTATCATTTAATAATTTTTTAATTTCTTTTGAAATTGGCTCTATTTTTTCAGTTATTACCTCTGATAATTTTTCTTTAAATTCAGAAAAGTTTTTTCCATTAAATTCACTTATAGAACTTTCTAAATTTTGATTTTTTAAGCTGGAATAAATCCCCAATAAATTTTCTGCTTCCGGTCTTTTAGCTAAATCTTTGGCTTCTTCAGGTAATGGCAATGGGTCTGTTTTAGCTTTTTTTATTTTATTTAGTATTTTATCTTTGTCATCTGTAAGATTAATTCTACTTAAATCTGATAGATCTGATTTGCTCATTTTTTTTATTCCATTTTTAAGACTCATTATTCTAGAAAATTTTTTTTGTATCAGAGGCTCCGGTACCTTTAAAAAGTCTGGTGCATTGAAATCATTATTAAATTTTTGGGCAATATCCCTACAAAGTTCTAAATGCTGTTTTTGGTCATCTCCAACTGGAACGTGAGTTGCGTCATAAAGTAAGATATCTGCCGCCATTAAAACTGGATAAGAATAAAGACCAATACTTGCTTTCTCTTTATCTTTCCCAGCTTTTTCTTTAAATTGTGTCATTCTATTGAGCCAACCTATTCTAGAAACACAACTTAAAATCCAAGCAGTCTCTGAATGAGCTGAAACCATTGATTGATTAAAGATTATACTTTGAGCCGGATCAATGCCGCATGCTATAAATGTAGCTGCCGTTTCTCTTATATTTTTTTTTAATTCTTTGGGGTCTTGTTTCACGGTTATTGCGTGAAGATCTACTACACAAAAAATACATTGATTTTCTTTTTCACTCTGAAGCTCGACAAAATTCTTAATTGCACCAAGATAATTTCCTAAATGAAGGTTGCCTGTTGGTTGAACTCCTGAAAAAATTTTTTTACTCATTTTAATAGTTTAAATTAATATCACTTCTTTTAAAAGCCTTGATTAAAACTGCAACAAAAAGGTAAAACATTAATCCCAATATAACTACAGCAACTAGGTAAATACCTTTTAGGTTTTCTTGATAAATGAACTTGTCATTAAAAAAATAAATTACATAATTAAAAAATATTCCCATTAATATTGAAGATATTAAAATTTTAATAAATCTATTAATAAAAACTAAATTAAAGCTGAATAATTTTTTTGTTTTTAAAAAAATAAACAATAAAATAGCATTAAACCAAGAAGATATTGTTGTGGCTATTGGTATGATTAAGAACCCGATTTTTTTAAAAAGAATAACGCTAATAAGTATGTTCAACAAGACTGATATTAAGGAAATATAAAAGGGTATTTTTGTATTATGCCGAGCGAAAAAAAAAGTTGAAAAAACTTTAATGAGAGAAAACGCTGGTAATCCAATTGCAAAATAAAATAATGCTTTTGCTGAGTTTTTAACACTTAATTCATCAAAAGAACCATATCCAAATAAAGAGGATACAATCTCTTCAGAGGCAATTAACAGAGCAATTGTTGCTGGTATACTCAAGAATAAACTCAATTCCAAAGCTTTGTTTTGAATTAAATTTATTCTTTCTTTTCTATTATTTTGAACATGTTTTGAAAGTTGAGGAAGAATTACTGTTCCAATGGCAATTCCTGCAATAGCAAGATTTATTTGATAAACTCTATCTGCATAATAAAGATAAGATACTGCACTAGCTTGAAAAGATGCAATGATTGTTCCTACTAAAATATTTATTTGCGTAACACCAGAAGAAAAAATACTTGGTAATAATTTTTTAAAAAATTTTTTTATTTTTTTATCTATTTTAAATGTCAACTTTATTTGAGGCGAAAAAAAATTTTTTACAAAAAAATATAAAAAAATAAATTGAACTATTCCAGAAAGAGTTACTGCATAAGATAAATAGTATATCAATTCATCGTTTAAAATTTTTCCAAATAACAGCACTCCAATTAAAAAAATATTCAAAATAATTGGCGTTGCTGATGCAATAGCAAATTTGTTATGAGAATTTAAAATTGCAGAAAAGAAAGATGCCAAACTAATAAATAATAAAAAAGGGAAAGTAATTCTTGTTAGAGTTATAGCCAGTTCCATTTTTTCTGAATCTTCTTCAAACCCTGGGGCTATCAAAAATACAAATAGTGGCATTAGTACTTCAATAAGAAGTACTAAAAAAAATAATCCTAAAATAAGTAAATTAAAAATATTATTTGCAAATTTTTCTGAAAGTTTTTTTTTTTTTAATAAAGATGAATAGCTAGGCACAAACGCTGCATTAAACGTTCCTTCTGAAAATAATCTTCTAAATGTATTGGGGATTCTAAATGCAACAAAGAATGCATCAGCTAAAGGTCCTGCACCAAGTGATACAGCTATTAAAATGTCTCTTACGTAGCCTAACAGTCTACTTATTATTGTAAAAAAACTAAATGTGCCTGTTGACTTAATGAGGTTCATAAATCATATTAGTCATAAATTTGCTCCATTTGTATACCTAATTAACATAAATGAAAAAAACTAAAACAGATCATTACACAGATAAAGAAGCATTGGATTTCCACAGTTTTAACAAACCTGGTAAAATTGAGATTAATTCTTCAAAACCAATGACTACAAAAAGAGATTTAGCTTTGGCTTATTCTCCTGGTGTCGCAGCGCCTGTTAAGGCAATTTCTAAAAACCCTGAAGCTGCTTATGACTATACATCAAAGGGGAATTTAGTTGCCGTTATAAGTAATGGATCGGCAATCCTTGGTATGGGTAACCTAGGTGCACTAGCCTCCAAACCAGTTATGGAAGGAAAAGCAGTTTTGTTTAAAAGATTTGCCGACATAGATTCGATTGATTTAGAAATTGAATCTAGCGATACAGATGAAATCATTAATAGTATTAAAAACTTTGCATGCAGTTTTGGAGGAATTAATTTAGAAGATATAGCAGCTCCAGACTGTTTTATTATTGAAAATAAATTAAAAGAAATCCTAGATATTCCTGTGTTCCATGATGATCAGCATGGAACTGCAATAATTACTACAGCTGCATTGATTAATGCCTTGGATATATCTGGTAAATCAATAAAAGAAATTAAAATAGTTGTAAATGGTGCTGGAGCTTCTGCTATCGCTTGTACTAATTTATTTAAAAATAGTGGAGTGCCGAATGAAAATGTTACCATGTTAGATAGACAAGGGGTAATTTATAGAGGAAGAACGGAGAGTATGGATCAATGGAAATCAATTCATGCCATTGATACAGAAAAAAGAACACTGGAAGAAGCTATTAAAGGTGCTGATGTGTTTTTAGGTTTGTCTGCAAAAGGTGTTTTAAAAAAAGAATTAGTAAAAACTATGGCCAAGGATCCTATAATTTTTGCTTGCGCTAATCCTGATCCCGAAATAACTCCTGAGGAAATAATGGAAGTTAGAGATGATGCAATTATTGCAACAGGCAGATCTGATTATCCAAATCAAGTAAATAATTTGATTGGTTTTCCATATATTTTTAGAGGAGCTTTAGATATAAGAGCCAAAACTATAAATGAAGAAATGAAAGTTGCAGCTGCAAATGCGATAGCAAAATTGGCAAGAGAAGATGTTCCAGATGAAGTCGTTGCTGCAATGGGGGGTGATCGCCCAAGATATGGTAGGGATTATATAATTCCCTCTACTTTTGATCCAAGATTAATAAGCGAAATTCCAGCAGCAGTCGCGAAAGCTGCTATGGATAGTGGTGTTGCAAGAATTGATATAAAAGATTTTGAAATTTATAAAGAACAACTTAAACAAAGACTTAATCCATCTGTTACGATTATGCAGGGCATTAATTCATATATTAAAAAAAATCAAAAAAGGATTGTTTTTGCAGACGGTGAAGATGAAAATACTCTTAAAGCTGCAATAGCATTTAAAAATTCAAAATTAGGAATTCCAATTTTAGTTGGGAAAAAAGAAAAAATTAAAGAACGAATAAATGAAATTGGTTATAATGATGATTTTGATATTGAAATAATAAACTCCCAAGACACTAAAAAACGGGAAAAATATGTAAGTTATTTGTTTAAAAAAATGCAAAGAGAACAGGGTCTTTTAGAAAGAGATTGTGACAGACTAGTAAGAAACGATCGAGTTATTTGGGCATCTTGTATGGTGGCATGTGGTGACGCTGATGGTGCGGTTACTGGGAATACAAGAAGATTTGGGGCATCTTTAGATAAAATCAAACAAGTAATTGATCCAAGACCAGGAGAGATAATGTTTGGTTTAAATATGGTAATTTATAAGGGCAAAACTATATTTGTTGGGGACACAAGTGTTAATGAATATCCTAGCTCAGAAGAACTTGCAGAAATTGCAATATCTTCAGCAAGAGTTGTAAAATTATTTGGCTTTGTTCCAAAAATTGCTTTTGTTTCTCATTCGACTTTTGGACAGCCTTTAACAAGTAGAACTAAGCATATTAAAAAGGCAGTTGAGATTTTAAAAAATAAAAATGTTGATTTTGAATTTGATGGAGACATGCAACCCGATGTAGCTCTTAATGAAGAATATAAAGAACTTTATCCTTTTTCAAGTATTGTTGGAAATGCTAATATCCTAATAATGCCTGGACAACACAGTGCAGCAATTTCATATAAAATGATGAAAAGTTTAGGTGATACAAAAGTTATCGGTCCCCTACTAATTGGTTTGGGCCAACCAATTGAGATTGCACCCTTAAGATCCTCAACATCTGAAATTATAAATTTAGCTTCAGTTGCTGCTTACTCTGCTGATATTATTGATTATAAAAAAAATTAGTTTTTTTGAATCCTTAAATCTTCAACTAAAACAATACTTGCTATAACATCTTTAACATCCATTATTTCTTTTGCTTCATTTATTACTTCTTTTCTTTCCTCTACAGTTAAAGAAATTCCATAAATAAATATCTTTTTTTTGTAAGTGTCTATTTGATAATTGGTTGCTTTAATTTGTTTATTAAATATTAGAGCCGTTCGTAATTGTGATGTTATCAATAAATCTTTTGCAGATTGCTTAAAATTAAAGTCTTCTTTTACCTTAATATCATTTTTTACTGATCTGGCACCTTTCGTTTCCCATGCTAATTTTGTAATTTGAAGTTTTTCTTCTGGATCGTTAATTTTTCCTGTTAAAAAAATTCTGCCATCTAAAACTTTTGTGCTTATTGATAATAAATAGCTTTTATCTGTTAATATCAGTCTTCCAGATAGATTCTTTTGCATTACAGAGTCGTCTATTTGAGTTCCTAAAGATCTAGGATCTAGGGCAATACTAACACCGGATCCAAAAATGCCTTTTGAGCTAATTCCCACACACCCAGTGAACGTCAAAAATATAAAAATTATTAAAATAATTTTATTTTTCATTTTTTAGTTTTAGACAATAAGTATAAATTTTTTTTTTGGGAACATTGCTATTTTGACTAATTAAATCTGTGATATCTTTAATACTTATTTTTTTAATCATTTTTTTAATATTTTCTTTATCAGATTCATTTAATATTATCGATAATTTTTTTTCTTTTCTCTTTTCAGAGATAATAACTGTTAGCTCACCTTTAGGATCAGATTTAAAAGGCTCTAAATTATCAACATCCACCCTAAAGTATTCTTCAAAAAATTTAGTCATTTCTCTGCATATTAAAATTTTTCTTCCTGAAAAATGCTGTTTAATATCTTTTACTGACTTGTTAAATTTTCTAGGAGAAATAAAAAAGACAATACAGCTGTCTAAATTTGATAATTTTTCTAAATCTTCTTTCAATTTATTATTTTTTTCTGGAAAGAAACCATAAAAAAAATATTTTTCACTAAATCCACTGATTGAGACGGCCGTTGAAACGGCGGATGCTCCTGGTATTGGGAAAATATCAATGTTATTAACCAGACACTCATTAATTAAAATTGCTCCAGGATCTGAAATTAAAGGAGTTCCAGCATCAGAAATTAACGAAACAATAGAATCTGATTTTAAAATATCTATTATTTTTAATAAATTCTTTTTTTCATTAAATTTGTGGTTTGAAATAAGCTTTGATTTAATTTCATACCTATCTAATAATTTTTTTGAAACCCTAGTATCTTCACACAATATATAATCTGATTTTTTTAATATATATATGGCTCTTAAAGTAACATCACTTAAATTGCCTATTGGGGTAGAAACAATATATAATCCATTTTTAACTATATTATTTTTGTTTTCAGTATCTAGAATCATTAAATTATAACCGTTATAATAATAGCATTAAAATGAATAAAATTATATTACTCTTGGCATTCATATTATTAACACCTTTAAAAGGTGTGTCTGCAAATGAAAAAATAAAAATTGGCCTGCTTATTCCATTAACTGGAAAAAATTCTGAGATTGGTAACTCCATAATTAATTCCACCCAGCTTGCCATTAATAAAATTAATAACCCATCAATTGAAATTATACCTAAAGATACGGGATCTGATCCTAATATCACCCTAAGGTCTGCTAAAGAATTATCTGAATTGGGAATAAAAATTATTATTGGTCCAGTCTTTAATGACAATCTAGAATATCTCGATGAATTAGAGGAGATATTTTTTTTATCTTTGACAAATAAGAGTGGGAATACATCAGACAATATTATCAATACAGGTATTAACGCCACATCTCAAATAAAGGCTATTAAGAAATTTATAGAACTGAACGAAATAAAAAAAACTATTTTTTTAACACCAGATTTAGATTATAAAAATGAAATTAAAAAAGCTATCTCTAGTTCTAGAATAGAAATTATTGAAAATTATATATATAATACAGATCCAACTAAGCTTACTAATCAAATAGAAAAAATCACAAATTATAAGAAAAGAAAACAAAATCTTGCAGATGAAATAATAAGATTAGAAAAATTAGAAGAAAATAAAAATGAGCTCTTAATTGAAAAGCTAAAAAAAAAAGATACTCTCGGAGATGTAGAATTTGATTCTTTGATAATTGCAGATTTTGATGAGAGCCTAAAAAGTGTTACAACCTCTTTACTATATACGGATATCTCTCCTAAAGAAAAATATTTTATAACTCTTAATCAATGGTTTGACCAATCTCTTCTAAATGAAACCAGTTCACAACCTCTTTATTTTCCATCTATTAATAAAAAAAATTATGAAGATTTTTCTTCAGAATATTTTAAAAAATTTAACCACTACCCAAATCAATTATCTTTTTTGAGTTTTGACTTAGTTGGGCTTGTTTACTATTTGATACTTCAAAATAATTCAGTCATAAATAATAAAATTTTTACAAAGAAGACCCTATTTAGAGGTAAAGTTGGAGTTTTTGAAATAAAGAATAACAAAATTAATCATATTCTTAATTTTTACAAAGTTGAAAGTAAAAAATTTAAAAAAATTTTTTAATCTTTTTAAAAGCTTTATATCGGTGATCTATTTTATATTTTTCTAATGGTTTCATTTCACCAAAAGTAATTTTTTTACCTATGGGAATAAAAATAGGATCATAACCAAATCCATTCTTTCCTTTGGGGGAGGATGAAATATTTCCTTCCACTTTGCCAATGGAATTTATTAATTTTTTATTAGATCCATAAATAGTCAAAGCACAAACAAACCTGGCTTTAATTTTTTTATTTTTCCATTTTTTATCTTTTTTATCTAATTCTTTGAAAACTCTGTTCATTGCCTTAATGAAGTCTCCTTTTTTTCCTCCCCATCTAGCTGAGTAAATGCCTGGGTTACCATCTAACATGTTTACTTCCAATCCTGAATCATCTGACAAACAAATCATTTTTAATTTATTGGAAAAATATCTAGCTTTGATTAAAGAATTTTCTTCAAAAGTTTTTCCCTTTTCTACTGGGCTTTTAATTTTAAATTCTGATGGACTGTAAATTTCAATGTTTTTAGGTAATAAACCCTTAATTTCCATTAATTTACCCTTGTTATTTGTGCCTACTAATAATTTTGTAATTTTTTTATTTAACATCTAGCAATTTTTAAATTTCATACCATATAAGTCACAATGGAAAAAGATCAAAACATCAATACCGAAAGTCAAGATAATATGTCTAAAGAAGTTAGCCCTGAAGATCAAAACAATGAAGTCAAAGATAATGCTTCAGAAAATATTGATAAAGTAAAAGAAATTAGCCCTGAAGATCAAAACAATGAAGTCAAAGATAATGCTTCAGAAAATATTGATAAAGTAAAAGAAATTAGCCCTGAAGATCAAAACATTAATGCTGAAAATCAAGATAATGTGTCTAAAGAAGTTAGCCCTGAAGAAAAAATTTTAGAGTTAGAAGACAAGGTAGCGAGAGCTTTTGCTGAAATGGAAAATCAAAGAAGAAGATTTGAAAAAGAAAGAGAAGAGGCTTTTAGTTATGGTGGTTTTGCTTTTGCAAAAGAAACTTTAAACTTAATTGATAATTTAGAAAGATCAAAACAAATATTAGTAAATGATGGAGCGTTAAAAGATTCAGAAGCCTTAAAAAAAACTTTAGAACATTTTGACATTATAAATAAGGATATGGTTTCTATTTTATCAAAAAATGGAATTATCCCTATAGTTTCGATTGGTAAAAAACTTGATCCAAACCTTCATCAAGCCATGATGGAAGTTGATAATGATCAAAAAGAACCTGGCACAATTGTTCAAGAAATCCAAAAAGGATTTATGATGAAAGACAGGTTGCTTAGACCCTCTCTAGTAGGGGTTTCAAAGAAAACTAAAAATAAAGAAGGAAGAAATGATGAAAATAAAGAGAATTCAAACAATTAATAATGTTTGTCATAACTTGTAGATTAAAAATTAACACATATATGAAGGGTAGGATTTAAATTATGAGCAAAATTATAGGAATAGATTTAGGAACAACAAATTCATGCGTATCAATTATGGAGGGTAGCCAACCCAAAGTTCTAGAAAATGCAGAAGGTGCAAGAACAACTCCTTCAGTTGTTGCTTTTACTGATGATGGAGAGAAGCTAGTTGGACAACCTGCAAAAAGACAGGCTGTAACTAATCCTGAAAATACTATATTTGCTGTTAAAAGATTGATTGGAAGAAATTTTGATGATCCAACTGTAAAAAAAGATATTGCTGCTGCACCTTTTAAGATAGTTAATTCAGAAAAAGGTGATGCTTGGATTGAAGCAAAAAGTGAAAAATATTCACCATCACAAATATCAGCTTTTATTCTTCAAAAAATGAAAGAAACAGCTGAAAAATATTTAGGACAAGAAGTGACTAAGGCAGTAATAACTGTTCCTGCTTATTTTAATGATGCACAAAGACAGGCAACGAAAGATGCTGGTAAAATTGCTGGATTAGAAGTTTTAAGAATTATTAACGAACCAACAGCTGCGTCTCTAGCCTATGGTTTAGATAAAAAAAAAGAGAACAAAAAAATTGCTGTATACGATTTAGGTGGTGGAACCTTTGATGTATCTATTCTTGAATTAGGTGATGGTGTATTTGAAGTTAAATCTACTAATGGTGATACGTTTTTAGGTGGAGAAGATTTTGATAATACAATTGTTGATTATTTAATTGGAGAATTTAAAAAGGACAATGGTATAGATTTAAGAACTGACAAGCTAGCCCTTCAAAGATTGAAAGAAGCTGCTGAAAAAGCAAAAATTGAACTTTCTTCTGCTGAACAAACAGATGTTAATTTACCATTTATAACTGCAGATAAAACAGGTCCAAAACACATTAATTTAAAAATGACTAGGGCTAAATTAGAAGCTTTGGTTGAAGATTTAATTTCAAGAACATTGCCCCCTTGTAAAACTGCACTTAAGGATGCGGGTCTTACAGCAAATGAAATTGATGAAATTGTAATGGTTGGTGGTATGACGAGAATGCCAAGAGTTTTAGCTGAAGTTAAAAACTTTTTTGGAAAAGAGCCCAATAAAAGTGTAAACCCAGATGAAGTTGTTGCAATGGGTGCTGCTATTCAAGCTGGAGTGCTTCAAGGAGATGTTAAAGATGTACTACTTTTAGATGTAACACCCTTATCTCTTGGGATTGAAACGTTAGGTGGAGTTTCAACAAAATTAATTGAAAAAAATACGACAATACCTACAAAAAAAAGCCAAGTTTTTTCTACAGCAGATGATAATCAGCCTGCTGTATCAATAAGAGTTCTTCAAGGTGAAAGAGAAATGGCCTCTGATAATAAAATGTTAGGTAATTTTGAATTAGTTGGTATTGCACCAGCTGCAAGAGGAATACCTCAAATTGAAGTAACGTTTGATATTGATGCAAATGGAATTGTTAGTGTTTCTGCAAAAGATAAAGGAACTGGAAAAGAACAAAAAATTCAGATTCAAGCTTCAGGCGGTTTAAGCGACGAAGAAATTGAAAAAATGGTTAAAGATGCAGAAGCAAACAAAGATGAGGATAAAAAGAAAAGAGAGTCAGTGGATGCAAGAAATCAAGCTGATACTTTAATTCACTCAACAGAAAAAAATCTAAAGGAACATGGCGCTAAAGTTTCAGATGCAGACAAGAAAGCAATAGAAGATGCTTCATCTGCTTTAAAAGAGGCAATTAAAGGGTCTGATATCGAAGATATTAAAAAAAAAACAGAAACTTTAGTTCAAGCTTCTATGAAATTAGGTGAAGCGATTTATAAATCTCAAGAAAAGAAACCGGATTTATCTAAAGATGGTGATAAAAATAGTGAAGGAAAAAAAGATGATAATGTAGTTGATGCGGACTTCGAAGAGGTAAAAGAAGAGGTAAAAGAAGAAGGAAAAGAAAAAGAAGAAAAAAAAGAAGAAGGAAAAGAAAAAAGTGCTTAAGACTTAAAACAACTATCAGCTTAGAGTAACTTATGGCTAAAAGAGATTTTTATGACGTCTTAGGTGTTAACAAAAATGTGAGCTCTGCAGAGTTAAAATCAGCATATAGAAAATTAGCAGTAAAACATCATCCTGATAAAAACCCTGGCGATAAGGCTTCTGAAGAAAAATTTAAAGAAGCTGGTGAAGCATACGGTATTCTTTCGGATCAAGAAAAAAAACAAAACTATGATAACTTTGGCCACGCTGCCTTTGAAGGAGGAGGTGGTGGAAGGCAAGGTGGTGGTTTTGGTGGAGCTGATTTCTCAGATATTTTTGAAGATTTTTTTGGAGATTTTGGAGGTGGTGGAAGATCCGGAGGAAGAAGAAGTGCTAATAACAGAGGATCTGATTTAAGATATGATCTATCAATTACTCTTGAGGAAGCCCATGAAGGAAAAAAGCAAGATATAAAATTTTCAACAACAGAAAAGTGTAATACCTGCAAAGGTAACGGATCTAAACCAGGTTCTTCACCTGATAGATGTACAGTGTGTGGAGGAAATGGAAAAGTAAGATCCAATCAAGGATTTTTTACTGTTCAACAAACCTGTCCTCAGTGCCAAGGAACTGGAGAAGAAATTACAAACCCATGCATTGATTGTAATGGTCAAGGTAACAAACAAGCTTCAAAAAAAATATCTGTAACAATACCAAAAGGTGTTGATGATGGAACAAGAATAAGATTGGCTGGCAAAGGTGAGGCTGGGACCAAAGGTGGCACTAGTGGTGATTTATATCTATTTGTCAACGTCCACTCTCATGATCTCTTTAAAAGATCTGATGAAAATTTGTTTTTTGAGTTCCCAATATCTATTGCTGACGCTGCCTTAGGTACCACAATTGAGATACCAACAATCGATGGTGGAAGAGCAAAAATTAAAATACCAGATGGAACTCAAAATGGAAAACAGTTTAGATTAAAAGGAAAAGGAATGCCTTATATGCGTGGTAGTGGAAATGGTGATCTATATGTTCAGGTAAATACTGAAGTTCCTATTTCATTAAATAAAGAACAAAAAGAATTACTTGAACAATTTAGAAAAATTGAGAATGAAAAATCAAATCCAAGTATTAAAAAATTCTTTCAAAAAGCTAAAAGTTTCTGGAAAAACTGAAAGACTAATTAAGTAAAAAGGGTTAATATTTCTTTAAATGAAAAAAATTAACTTAGCTATTACTGGGTGTCTTGGAAGAATGGGACAGCAGCTTATTAAATCTTCTAAATCTCATAAAAATTTTAAACTAGTATCTCTTACAGAAAACAAACCCTTTAAAAAAAAAATAGCTGGGATTAAACTTAATTTAAATACAGATCAAGCATTTAGTAAAATTGATATGATAATTGATTTTACCGTACCAGAATGCACTCTGGATATTCTTAAAATTGCATCAAAGTTAAACAAAAGAGTAGTTATCGGAACAACTGGTTTCACTCAAAAAGAAGAAGATTTAATTAAAAAATACTCTAAAAAAATTCCTATATTAAAAGCAGGTAATATGAGCCTTGGAGTTAATTTATTAATGTATTTAACTGAAGTGGCCTCTAAATCTCTAAATAACGATTATTTAAGTAAAGTACTTGAGATTCATCATAAACACAAAAAAGATTATCCATCAGGAACCGCCTTGATGCTTGGAAAAGGAATTGCAGATGGGAAAAGTAAAAATCTTTATAACTTAATTGGTAAAAAATTCCTGAATAAAAGATATTTTCCTTACGGAAAAAAAATTAATTTCAATTCAATTAGAAGAGGTGAAATTGTTGGAGAACATGAGGTAACTTTTTCAAGTGGAAAAGAGATTATAAAACTAAATCACGAAGCTTTTGATAGGTCGCTATACTCTGATGGTGCCCTCATAGCAGCGAAATGGCTTATAAATAAAAAACCTGGGCTATATTCAATGAGGGATTTATTAAATTTTAAATAATGAATGAAAAAGAAAAAGCAAAAAATATTTTAAAAATTTTAAATAAAATTTATCCCACAACTCCCATTCCTCTAAATTATACGAATAACTTTACTCTTTTAATGTCTGTTCTTTTGTCTGCTCAGTGCACAGACTTAAATGTTAACAACGTTACCAAAAATATATATCCAAAATATAATAAACCTGAACACTTTGTAAAATTAGGGAGAAAAAAAATTGAACAATTAATAAATAAAATAGGTATTTTTCGAATTAAGGCAAAAAGTATTTATTTAATGTCAAAACTACTGATAGAAAAGCATACAAGCATAGTACCTAAGACATTTGAAGAGCTCGAAAAACTCCCTGGGGTAGGACATAAAACTGCAAGCGTAATGATGTCTCAAGCGTTTGGAATACCAGCTTTTGCTGTGGATACTCATATACATAGACTTGCCCAAAGATGGGGCTTAACAAGTGGTAAAAATGTTGTTCAAACTGAAAAAGATTTAAAAAGAATTTTTCCAAAAAAAACTTGGATCAAACTTCACTTGCAAATAATTTATTATGGAAGAGAATTTTGTAAGGCAAGAGAGTGCTATGGTTTAACTTGTAAAATTTGTACGACTTGTTATCCTAACCGTAAAAATCCAATTAAAATAAAAAAAGCTTAACATGAAAATTTTAGGAATAGGAAATGCTATAATTGATGTTATTTGTAAAGTTGAAGATAGCTATTTATTAGAAAATAATTTGACAAAAAGTGCTATGAAACTTGTTGATGAAGCTGAATTCAAAAAATTATTAACTACTTTAAAGATCGAGGATACAGTTTCAGGTGGATCTGTAGCAAATTCTATTGTGGGACTATCTCAGTTAGGAAATAAAGTTGGATTTATTGGTAAAGTTAGTGATGATGACTTAGGTAAAAAATATGAAAATGGCCTAAAAAAAGAAAATGTTAATTATTTTTACTCTAAAAAAAAAGAAGCTTTACCGACAGGAACTTGTTTAATATTAATTACACCTGATTCGGAAAGAACAATGTGCACTTTTTTAGGAATTGCAGGAAAAATTAGTGAGAATGATGTGGACGCTAACGCTGTTAAAAATAGCAAAATAATTTTTCTAGAGGGCTATTTATGGGACGAAGGTCAACCTAAGTCTGCTTTCATTAAAGCAATTAATAACTCTAATAAAGTAGCAATGTCATTATCTGATTCATTTTGTGTGGAAAGGCATAAGCCAAATTTTTTGAGTTTAGTTAAAAATAAACTAGATATTATCTTTGCAAATGAACAAGAGATTATGTCTCTAATAAATGCAAAAGATTTTCAAGAAGTAATCTCATTTGGCCAACAACTAAAAAAAATGCTTATCATTACACGTGGAAAAGAAGGAAGTATTGCCATACATGAGGATGGGATGATTGAGTGTGAAGCCAAAAAGAACCTTAATTTAATAGATTTAACAGGTGCTGGTGACTTATTTGCGGCAGGTTTTCTTCATGGTTATATTAATGATTTGCCGATTCGTAAAAATCTTGAGAAAGGTACAGAGATGTCATCAAAAATAATTCAACAAATTGGTGCTAGACTCATTTAGTGTTTTTTCTTATCCAAACTATATTTTTCAAATTTTAAATAATTAGTTATTAAATTTTTTACTAAATATAATATCCTTCGATATGACTCTTAATAAATTTTTTATCATTGAATTTATCATTTATTTTTTTTCTAAGTCTATAAATGTGTGTTTCCACCGTATGTGTTTCCAAGTCAGATGAATACCCCCAAATTTTTTTCTGCAGGTCTAATATATTAACTTTTGTTTTTTTTAAATTAAGATATAAAATAATTTCAATTTCTTTTTCAGTTAATTTTAAGTTAACATCGTTTCGAGAAATAAATTTCGAATTCAAGTTAAGATCATAATTTTTTATAGTACTATTTGATTGATAATCAAATTTTAACTTAATTAGATTAATATTAATTAATTCAATTAATTTATTCAGAGATATAGGAAAATTTTTTAAAACTAATAAATTATTTTTACTTAAATTATTTTTACTTAAATTACCAATTATTAGAGAATCATTGGGAATATCTTTTTCTATTTTAATGAAACTTTTTTCAGTTTCATAATTTATTATATTAAAGAATAGATTTTCTTTAATTTCATCTAATATTTCATATAATGAGCTGAAGTTGACAATATTAACATTTTGCTTAATCATTGTAATGTAACATATGATAATTCATGTAAAAAATAAAGGTAAGCTTATAGTAGATGATTTTTACCTAAAATGTTGTGTTGGTAAGAATGGACTAAATGCAAATAAAAAAGAGGGTGATTATACAACTCCTAAAGGGGTGTTTAAAATAGAAAGTTTATATTTTAGAAAAGATAGAGTTGGAATACCTAGATGTAAAATTAGAAAAAAAAGTATCAAAAAAAATATGGGTTGGTGTGATGACCCAAATGATAAAAAATATAATGAAGAAATTTCGATTTTAAAAAAAAAAACTAAAGAAAAATTTTATAGGAAAGATCATAAATACGATTATATAATTACGATTAATCACAATCATAAAAAAATTCCTGATAAAGGTAGCGCTATCTTTATACATTTAACAGATAATTATGAAGTAACAGCTGGATGTATAGCTCTAAAAAAAAAGGATTTCGAAATATTATTAAATCTAATAGATCATAAAACTAAAATAAAAATAACTTAGAATCTTTGGCCAAAGATTTTGGAACCAATCCTAAGAAATGTTGCATTATTTTTGACCGCTTCTAAAAAATCTTCAGACATGCCCATACTTAATTCAAGTAAATTTAGTTCTCTATTAATTTTATTCATTTCAAGAAAATAATTTATAGCACCATTATCTTTTGGTGGAATACACATGACGCCAATTATATCTAAATTTAAATTTTTACAATATTTATAAAACTGAAAAATATTATCACGATTAATTCCTGATTTTTGATCTTCATTACCAATATTTATTTGAATAAATATTTTAATATTTTTTTTTTGTTTAATTTGTTCGTCTGCGATTTTGTTTGCTAATTTTTCACTATCTAACGAGTGGATATAATCAAAAATTTTTACTGCAAGTTTTGTTTTATTGGTTTGAAGCCTGCCAATGAGATGTAATTTTATATTTTTATTTTTAATTTTAAGTTCAGGCCATTTATCCATAGCATCTTGTATTTTATTTTCCCCAAAGTGAATGTGGCCATTATCAATTAGAGGAATAATGTCTGAAATTGGAAATGTTTTTGAAACAGCTATAATATTTGGAGTTTCTATTTTACTTCCAGTTTCAATTATTTTTAATTTTATTTGTTTTTGTATTTGTATTAAATTATGAATACTATGATGCATGATTATTTACCAAAAATTTTTTACTTTATTAGTGAATTTAATCCAGAACATATCAGAAAATTAGATAAAAAAATTGCAATAATTTATAGAAATTATAATGACAAATATGAAGAAAAGAAGATTTTAGAAATTAAAAAATTTTGTAGACAATTTAGATTAAAATTTTTTCTAGCTAACAATATAAAAATGGTCAATAAATTAAACCTTGACGGTGTCTATCTTCCTTCTTTCAATGTTAGTCTCAAATCTTTAAAACTAAGAGACAAGAACATTAATATAATAGGGTCGGCACACAATTTAAATGAAATATTTCAAAAAAAAAAACAAGGTGCTGAATTAATTTTTTTGTCTCCAATATTTAAGGTGCAAAAATCGAAAAATTATTTAGGAATATCTAAATTTAATTTACTAACAGCCAGTATTAATCATAGTACGGTCGCACTTGGGGGAATTAATTCAAAAAATATTAAAAAAATAAAAATTTTGAATTGTTATGGATTGGCTTCAATTTCCTTCATAAAAAAGTATAATAAGATAAGTAAGTTAATTATTTAAATAATGATAATCAACAATCAACAAATCTTAAAAAACAAAATTGCAAAATTAGTGAACCACTACAATGGTAATAACTACGGGTATGTTATTCGAGAATGTGGTTTTTTATTAAAAAAAATTCCAAACAATGCATTTATTCAAAATCTGTTAGGTTCCTGTTTCCAAAAAATTGGTGATTTGAACCAAGCTAAAAAAATTTTTTTACATATTCTTAAAAAGGAAAAAAACAATATTCCTGCTATGAATAATCTTGCCAATACCTATAAAGGCCTAAAGGAATATGACAATGCTGAAAAATATTATAATAACATTTTAGAAATTAATCCTAATTATATTAATGCATTAGTAAATTATGGCTCATTAAGTTTTGAATTAGATAAACACGAAAAAGCACTCGAGCTTTATGATAAAGCCTTAAAGTTAGATAAAAATAATTTATTGCTTTATTACAACACGGCTCTTGCACATCAAAGCCTTGGCAACTTTGAAAAAGCAGAATTCTGCCTAAACGAAGTTTTGCGGATTGATCCCAAAATAACTGCTGCTGATAAATTTTTAAGCAGATTAACAAATTATAAAAAAAATAATACTCATCTTTTAGAAATGGAAAAAAAATTACTATCTATTCCATTAAATGAATCTGAAAAAACAAATCTTTTTTTTGCTTTAGGTAAAGCTTACGAAGATCTTAAAAACTATGAAAAATCCTTTTTCTACTTAAAAAAAGGAAATCACATTAAAAAAAAATTAACCAAATATACTAGTGAATTAGATGATAATTTTTTTATTGAATTACATAAATTTTTTGATGACTATGATTTTTCTAAAATTACTAATCCAAGAATATCTCCTAAAAGTATAATTTTTATCCTTGGAATGCCTAGATCTGGCACGAGCCTTGTAGAGCAAATAATTTCATCACACTCTCAAGTGTATGGGTGCGGTGAGTTAAGTTATTTAGAAGATTTAATAACAAAAAACTTTATTACTAATAATAATTTTAATGCCGATGTTCTAAAGGGTGAAAATTCTAGAAATATTATCGATGAAATTTCTAATGAATATTTGACACGTTTAAAACCGCTTAACATAAGTAAAGAATTTTGTACTGATAAGGCACCATTAAATTTTAAATGGATTGGATTTATTAAGCTTTTATTTCCTAATGCAAAGATTATTCACTGCGTTAGGGAGCCTAAGGATAACTGCCTATCTTTATATAAGAATATTTTTGATGAAAATTTAAATTGGACTTATGACCAGTCTGATTTAGCTAAGTTTTATCTGAATTACTCCAAAATCATGAAATTTTGGAACACTAAATTTCCAGACTTTATCCACAATATTAAGTATGAAAACTTAATTACTAACCCTTCAAATGAAGTAAAAAAACTAATTAAATTTTGTGGATTAACTTGGGAAGAAAACTGTTTAAAATTTTATAATAATAAAAAATCAATTAAAACTGTTAGCTCTATCCAGGCGAGACAACAACTTTACAGTACTTCAATATCTTCTAGTGAAAATTATAAGACCTATTTAACTGATTTGTTTTCAGATTTAGAAATATTGTAACACACAAAAAAATGGCCCCATATAGGGGCCACTTCTTAAAAGTTTTTTAAAATAACTTAGAATGCTAAAACAACACTAATTTCAGTGTGTTCTTTTACTTTAGCAGTTGTATGACCAGCATTTGTAGCTTCGTTATTAGTCATTCTGATAGTTGCAGCACCTGTTGTATATGCAGCACTAATACCAGTATTTTCTTCGGTAATAGCAGCTGTAGTTCCAACACTGTTGTTTTCTTTATCGTATCTACCATAAGAAACAGCAAGGCTGTCATTTACGTTAAATGCAATAGAGTAAGCTTTAACATCCATGTCCGCAGTAGTTAAAGAATTATCAACTGTTCCTAATTGGTAACCTGCAGATACTGGACCTACAGAATACTTAGCCATTAACATTTGAGTTTCTTTATCTTGAGCACCAGCAGTACCTGTTGCGTCATCAGCTTGAGAAACACCAGCTTGAATGTGCAAACCTGGAACTTCTTCTGGTTTGTATATAACAACAACATCAGTAATTGATCCTGTTGCGCCTACACCTGATACACCTTGATCACCAGTTCCAGCAGTTCCACCTTTAGTTTTTGCTAAAGATACAGCTAAAGGTCCAAATGAGTTTGTGTAACCAAAAGTATTGTTACTTGCAGCACCTGAGATTCCTGAAGTTGAAACACCATTCCAAGCTTCTTCGTAAGCAGTTGGAAGATTATCATCATGAGGAGTAAGACCTGCTACAGATCCACCAGTTGAATCAAATGATAAAGTTCCTAGATCACCCATATCTAATAACGTGTATTGAGATAAAGCTGCTCCAAGACCATCATTTAATGTTCTAACAATAGTAGCCGTTCCAAATCCAACATCTCCTGAACCTGAAAATTTGATAGAAGTGTTTGAACCAAAAGGGTTACCCTCAGTAGTATCACCATTATTTGTTGCGGCGCCTTTACCATCTTTTGAAATGTAAGATAACTCGGACGTACCAGTTACACTCATTTCTACAGCGTTAGCAGAGAAAGCTACTAGCGATCCTGCAAGGGCTGTTAAACCTATTTTTTTTATGTTGTTCATATTATTTCCTTTGTTTATTATTGATTAATCAATTGAATGTTAATATCAAATATTATTGCTTTTTAAGAATCTTAATGAGTTGACCTTCATTTTTTTCATACTTTGTTGCAAAAATATCACATTTAACGTCAAATTATCCATTTTTCTTAATTTTCAAAGTATGTTATCAGTTCAACTTATCTTAATTTAATCAAATAAACTAATATTATCATAATGAATACCAGTATTAATAAAAACAAAAATTACTCACTTATAGTTTTACTAATATCTCTTTTTTTAATCACATCTTGTGGTCTTTATAAGAGATCTGATGTCAGTGATAATCCAATTAATGATAAAGATAAAAGAGAAAAAAATATTAATGAAGGTAAGGGAATAACACTCGGCTCACTAAGAAATTCTGGTGGTGGAAACTTTCAATTTGCCAGTTCAAATCCAATGTGGCGAGCTACTTTAGAAGTTCTTGATTTTGTCCCTTTAGCAAATGCCGATTACGGTGGTGGCATAATTAGCACTGATTGGTATTATGATGATAACAGCTCAAATGATTCATTAAAAATAACAGTTCAGTTTTTAAGTAACGAAATAAGAGTTGATGGTATTAAGGTTAGTCTTTTTAAAAAAAATTGTACCACTAACAATAATTGCTCTGTTAATAAAATTGATTCAGATTTAAATCGAGAGCTAAAAATGGCAATACTTAAAAAAGCTGCTAAAATTAAAAATGGTGATTTAAAAAAAACAAGAAAAGGAAAAGGCGAATATAAAGAAGCCAAAACTGAATAATTAAGTATTAATATAATCAAAGTTGAATAGATATAATTTTAGAATTGTTGAAAGTAAGTGGCAAGATCACTGGCAATCTAAAAATTTATTTAAAGCTAAAATAGACAAGGGTAAAAAAAAATTTTATTGCTTAGAAATGTTTCCCTACCCATCTGGAAAAATTCATATGGGACATGTAAGAAACTATACAATTGGTGATGTTTTAGCCAGATACAAAACTATGCAAGGTTATAATGTTTTGCATCCAATGGGATGGGATTCTTTTGGTATGCCTGCTGAAAATGCTGCCCGTCAAAATCACCTAGATCCAAAGTTATGGACTGAAAAAAATATATCTGTAATGAAGTCGCAATTAAAAAAACTTGGACTTTCTATTGACTGGGACCGAGAGGTTTCAACATGTTCACCTGAATATTACAAACATCAACAAGAATTTTTTTTAGATTTATATGATAAGGGTCTGGTTTACAGAAAAGAGAATTATGTAAATTGGGATCCTGTTGATCAAACAGTTTTAGCAAATGAACAAGTAATAGATGGTAGAGGTTGGAGGTCTGGTGCACCCGTTGAAAGGAAAAAACTTAATCAATGGTTTTTTAGTATCTCAGAATTTTCAGAAGACCTTTTAGATGGCCTAGAAAATTTAAATGAGTGGCCAAATAAAGTAAAAACAATGCAAAAAAACTGGATTGGAAAATCTTTTGGTTGCGAAATAGATTTTAAAATAGAGGGTGATACTAAAATTAATAACATAAAATGTTTTACTACAAGACCAGATACTTTATTTGGTTTTTCATTTTTAGCCATTTCAGCAGATCATCCGCTTTCAAAATTATATGAAGATAATATAGAGTTTATAAATTTTAAAAAAGAATGCTCAAAAACAGGCACAACCGAAGAGTCGATAGCACAAGCAGAAAAAATTGGTTTTAAAACTAAGTTAATTGCTGTTAACCCACTTGATGAATCAATAAAAGTTCCTGTTTACTTTGCTAATTTTGTTCTCATGGATTATGGATTTGGTGCAGTTTTTGGTTGTCCTGCACACGATCAAAGAGATTTAGACTTTGCAATAAAATATAAACTTAAATTTAATACTGTCGTTAAACCGTTAAATGAAAGTGATAGCTTCAATGTTAAAGATGAAGCTTACACTGGACCAGGTACAATCTTCAACTCTAAATTTTTAAATGATTTAAAAGTTCCTGGCGAATCAATTTTAAAAACAATTGAAATTCTTGAAAAA